>Ga0306912_1000011_pt1 | contig 119241 bp, 101 predicted proteins | sample AntRauFillE10628_FD_190443 | JGI IMG/M metagenome (GOLD analysis project Ga0306912, IMG submission 190443) | Saline lake microbial communities from Rauer Islands, Antarctica - Metagenome Filla E10 #628 (v2) (version 2) | ecosystem: Environmental > Aquatic > Non-marine Saline and Alkaline >...
TTGGGCATGAAGCCATTTTGTCATGCCACTAACAGTAAAACTAATGGCAAATGCTTTATTAACGTAAGCGCAGATATGCTTTACGTACAAGTAAGTATGAGCTTGCAAATAAGACTTAAGCTTCTCCACTTGCTTTACGCTAAAATAACTACACTGCCTCCGTTTTCCGGGGCTAATTTATTCTTAGCAAAATAATCCTTAATATGCCGGCGAATCGTCTCATCATCTAACAGCAAAATCCGAGCAATTTCTGAGAAATTATAGCCATCGTCATAGGCAAGAACAGCTTTAATACGGTCACATCTTCGATTGTCTCGCTCTTTACGATGCCATTGGATTAACTGCTCTCTTTCTGTGGTGCTGAGTTTTGTGTGCATGGCCACATTATAATAGGTACCGTCTAATTATGTCTAGATGATAAATGAAAATTCGTATCTTCATTAGCGAAGACTATAGATCAACCAATGAACATGATCTTGATCAAGAAACCTAACAAGTTTTCTACTTGTCTTTGAATTGGCAGCTAAAGTAATGGTGCACTTAGCGCACTATTTTTTTGATGTTTTCTTGTTCAAAGTTATTTCAGCCTTGTAACCAAGAAGGTGGGCAAACCCAGCTCCTGATAAGATCGACCAAAACAAATGGTTTAAACCTCGTTCAGGCAAGTCGATTAATATTTCAAAAAAATATGCAGCTCCTAAGAACGCAAAAATGAATAAAAGTGTGACAGATATTTTTTTAGATAAAGCCATGCTAGTATGCCCTCTTTTTTTGTTTAAAAGGAATTTTTCAATGAGGGAATTAAGCACTACTGAAGCTCAAGAAGTCAATGGAGGAGCCAATTTTCTTAACGTGGTTGGTGGGGGCTGTTTGGCGCTGTCATTGGTGCTGTTATGGGGATACCTCTTGGTCCAGCTGGAATTATAGCAGGGGCTGGAACTGGGGCGTTTGACGGGGTAGCAGGAGCCTTGATTGTTGAGGGTGGTAATGGTCTGGTTGACACTCTCCATGGTCACTAGGTGCCCTTAGGGCGCCCCATAGGTTTAAGTTTTGGATGTGGGGTCCCCCTTCCTTGTCAGTATAAAGTTTTATAATTAACTTGCCACCTTCGCACCCCCTTAAAACGCAGCGCAAACAAAGTTTGCATATTGCGCTCTTCGTGAAACTCAAATCCATCTCTTAAAATTTTAAAGACCTGGGAACAGAACCATTTGATTAGCATGTCAACTTTCTGGTTCTTGTTAAAAAATTAGTTGGAGCTTAAAAAACCGAGCGAGTGAATCTAAGCCTCATAGCGGGGCTACAGAGTGAATCGACACCTTTGTAAGGTTTTCATTTTTTGTCGCGCCTAGCGCAAGCCTGTGCAGCCTACAGGTGCACCCATAGCACCCTGCCTCTTCATTTTCTAAAGCTCCGTGATCTAGGGCGGCGCAAAGAGAAAAAATAGGGGAGGGGTTCGAATTTTCTTTTCCTGTTAAGCAATAAGTTGGAGCGCTAGCGAAACGTTAAGTCGAGAAAGCGAAGCGAATCGAGGCTGCTAAGCATATTAGTTAGCTTGTTAAGGTTTAGTTATCCACAACGTGAGGTCTCCCTTTTTATCCTTTTCTCCTTTTAATACCTTTTAAGGTCGCGCCAGCCTTAGTGCCGCAAAGGCTTTCCTCGCCCATTAAGATACAAAGCCCATTAAGATACAAAATGAAGGGGAGCGGTTTAATGAACGAGCTATTGCCCTGATACTTAACTTAGCTGAAAGCCCTGCTCGGATCTCTTCTCGCTCAGCTAATGATAAATTTAATGGAGAAGACTTTGGTGCTGGAGGCTTTATGCCACCTGTATTCCTTAGAATTGTAAAAATGGTGCCTGGCTTTGAACCTAATGTTTTAGCTATCCCACTAAAGCCAGTGCCCATTTTCCACATTTCAAAAATAAACGCTTTTTCTTGTGTTGTAAATGTTCGTTTGGTCATATGAGTCTCCACTATGTAATAGTTTCACATTAGTGTTGCGTTGACCAATTGATTCTACAAGCCAAAATACATACCAAGATTGCACCGGTTCGAAAAGATTTTCTGCATTGGATGTCAACCAAGTTGATTAACAACCACGCCATCATCTGTGTTGAAGATTTGAAAGTATCAAATATGAGCAAATCCGCAAAGGGAACGATAGAAGCGCCAAAGAAGCAAGTTAAAGCAAAGTCAGGATTGAATAAGTCAATCCTTGACCAAGGCTGGTCAACCTTTTGCACTATGTTAGAGTATAAGCTTGCTTTAAGGGGAGGCAGTCTCATTAAAGTAGATCCCCAATATACCTCATAAAGATGCGTTATTTGTGGTCATACCGAGAAAACCAATCGTCTAGAGCAAAAACGATTTCAGTGTGTCCAATGCAGACATACTGAAAACGCGGACCGTCACGCGGCGCGTAATATCTTAGCGGCAGGGCATGCCGTGTTAGCCTGTGGAGCAGGAACCGACCTCGGGGTTTCCCGCGGAGATCTTCGGCATTTATGCCCAAGAGGATGTCAATTCATAATAATAATATTTTGGGTAAGTAAGCTAGAATTAGGAATTAAAATCTCTTGAGCTTCGCCACTAAGATGGGTATAGCGTAAACTCATTTGAATGACCTTACCTTGCATCCCAGCTACTTTAATTTGCTGGCCAATTTTAAAGGGTTGATAAACCAATACCAAAACACCTGCTAACAGGTTAGACAGGGCATCTTTCATGGCAAAGCTTAGCGCAAACCCCGATAGCCCAACACTGGCGACTAAAGCACTGACATTGATCCCCATCGAGCCCAGGGCGGTAATGGCGCCCACAATCACGATAAACCCTTTGATAATGCTAGCAACTAATAAACCAATTTGCTGGCGTTGCAGATTTGGGCTGGCACTAATTTTTAGAATAATATTTTTAATAATAATACTCAGCAAGAAAAAAAATAGAAAAATAACCAAGCCTAATAGAATTTTCGGCAGCCATTGTGCCATTTGGCAAATCATTTCGGCAGCGACGCTACTGGATAAATTACGCATTTACTGTCCTTAATTGTGTTTTTAAATGCCGTCTATCTTACGTTTAAGTCATAGGAAACGGTGTGGATTTGGCATCGGCATAATTGGGTTGATAGGATAAGATCCAAAAGGCCAATGTTGCGGCTACCGTGATATAAAGGCTGCCCCCATAGCGCCATTGGCAATCCACAATTAAAAAGTGCGCTACCATTGGGGCGGTACCGGCAAATATCGCAGCCGAAAGGCTCCATGCTAAAGAACTGCCGGTATAGCGAATTTCAGTGGGCAAGGCATCGTAAATTAATTTCATCATTGGGGCCGAAGAGTAACCATTGAGTAAACCATATAACATCATGGCACAGCCAATGGATAGCGCCGTGCCCTTTAATGCCAACCAAAAAATTAATGGTGAGATCAGCGCAATGGCCAATAGTGCATTTAAATATTGCTGCTTAGGGTTTTGTGTATAATCAGCCCAATAGCCCATAACCGGAATACTGAGGGCTGCTAAGGCTTGCCCTCCCATAGCATAAAACACGGCATGATGGGTGGCAATGCCAACTTGTTCTTTTAGAAAAACCACAAAATAAATATTTCCAATATAAACATAAATCCCAGTAAATGCAGCAATACAACTGATGGTGATTAAATTACGTTTATATTGCTTTAATACCACCATTAATGGCATGGGATCGAGAGCACGCTGCGCTTTGGCACGTAAAAAAGTCGGGCTTTCTGCAATATGGCGGCGTAAGTAAAGGCCAATTAAACAACTGATGCCGCCTAATAAAAAAGGAATTCTCCAGGCCCAAAGTGGCATATCAGGTAAACTAACTAAATAAGCAGCAAATCCACCTAAAACCATGCCTGAGGCGGCCGCGGCCGGGATCCAAGCGCCAGCATAACAGGCTCGGTGCGCTGGGGCTTGTTCAATTAAGAAAATAGCGGCGCCATTATATTCGCCACTGACTGCAATACCTTGTAACATCCTTAATCCTAATAAAGTCCAAGGAGCCCAAAGTCCAATTTGGGAGTAAGTAGGCAGTAAACCAATACCTAAAGTAGCAATGCCCATTAATATAATCGAGCTCATTAAGGCCAAGCGTCGCCCATAACGATCGCCAATATGGCCAAATACAATGGCTCCCACTGGACGCATAATATAGCCAATGGCAAATACCCCAAAAGTGTGCAGTAGACTTAAATTGGGGTTAGTTTGCGGAAAAAATAAGGTTGCAAGCTTAATGGCCATATAGCCATAGAAGGTATATTCTGCCCATTCTAATAACGTCCCTAAGGTAGCAATTAGCATGGCTTTATATGTAGTCGCAGGCGCGGTCATGTCCTGGTTTCTCCCTTGAGCCAATGGTAATGGCGATATTTATCGTGACCAGGGCTAACCTGGTTTTCCATCATCAAAGGTAAGTTTGATTAATTTTTGCAGTATAACAAGGAATGTTGGTAAAAAGTAAAGCCTTAAAGTGAGAAAAACCTGAATATGGACAATAAAAATCAAATTTGGTTCTTTGATTGACTTTTTAGCTTTATACTTTCTTTAAGTGGGGAAACTGCTCAATGGCGCCGCTGGATAAGGAGATCACTGGCAAAATCAAGGTTGTGTTGGAAATTTTCTACTTATTGACGAGCTAAAATGAGATTGATGGGTCAGGTTAGTGCGCAGCGCAGGCTAGTCCGATAGAATTGCTTGCTTCGCATCAATAGTTTACCTTAAAATTACAGGCTGTTAATCTTTGCCCCAATGATATCAATTCCCTAAGGATAGCGACCCCTATGTGTGAACTGTTAGGCATGAGTGCCAATGTGCCCACTGATATTTGCTTTAGCTTTGCTGGCTTAATGCAGCGCGGTGGAAAAACTGGCCCCCATCAAGATGGATGGGGTGTGGCCTTTTATGAGGGGAAGGGCTGTCGGATTTTTCAGGACCATTTACCGAGCTTTAATTCAGAAATTGCTAAATTAGTGCGCAAATACCCGATTAAAAGCCGCAATGTGATTTGTCATATTCGTAAAGCTAACCGCGGTAAGATCTGTTTGGAAAATACCCATCCTTTTGTGCGTCATCTTTGGGGAAGAAATTGGTGTTTTGCGCACAATGGACAGCTTAAAGGTATTAAAAAATTGGCTTTAAAAAGGTTTGATCCAGTAGGAAGCACCGACAGTGAATATGCTTTTTGTTGGCTTTTAGATCAGATCACAGCGCGTTATACTGAGCCGCCTAATGCCCGTCAACAGCCAAAATTTTGGGCTTATATCGAAAGCCTATGTTTAGAGTTATCTCAATTAGGGATCTTTAATATTTTATTTAGTGATAGTAAATATCTCTATGCTTTTTGTTCTACCAAGTTAGTTTGGATCACTCGTCGTGCCCCTTTTGGCAAAGCCAAATTGGTAGATGATGATGTAGAGATTGATTTTCATATGGAAACCACCCCGCATGATGTGGTGACCGTGATTGCTACGGCGCCATTAACCGATAATGAGGCGTGGTTTAAAGCAGAAAAAAAAGAATTTTTGGTGTTTCATCAAGGTGAGCTACTTAATAAATTTCAGTAGGGGTGGCGCACGCTATGAGTTAAGCTTGAGTTGATTTTAAATACTCTGCAAGGAGAGACTGTTCAATGATTGACTATACCGTAACATTTGCAGCGCAAAATGCCCATTTAATTGAAGTGCGCTTAACCATTGCTGCCCCAGATCCCCAAGGACAGCAGTTGATGATGCCGCGTTGGTTACCAGGTAGTTATACGCTACGTGAATTTGCCAAACACGTAGTCAATATTGATGCCTTTGATCGGCAACAGCAACCTATTTTGCTCCATAAGATCAACAGTTATACTTGGCAATGTGCCCCCACTAGTGGGCCAATTACTATTTGCTATCACATTTATGCCTGGGACCGTTCAGTACGGGGGGCCCATGTGGATGATCAGCATGCTTTTTTTGATGGGGCTTGTGTCTTTATGCAAGTGGTAGGCCAAAGTCTACATCCCTGTAATGTATACCTTAAGCCGCCAAAACCCAATTGGGCGGTAGCCACGACTTTAGCGCCAATAGATATCGACGCTCAAGGGGCTGGCCAATATCGGGCCCCAAATTATTTAAGGTTAATTGACCATCCAGTAGAAATAGGGCAATTTGAGAAAGTAGAATTTTTGGTTAAAGGCATAGTTCATCAAATTGTTATTAGCGGCCATGCAGAATGTGATGTTAATCGCTTAGCCGAAGATGTGCGTAAAATTTGTACAACCCATATTGAATTTTTTGGTGAAGCGCCATTTAACCAATATTTATTTTTACTAAGTGCGGTAGGACAAGGTTATGGTGGCTTAGAGCATCAAGACTGTACTGCCTTAATGTGTCCTCGGTTATATTTGCCGGTCAGTGGTCAAGCTCCAGAGCAAAAGTCATATCAAACTTTATTAGGGTTATTTAGTCATGAATATTTTCATGCTTGGAATGTTAAAGCAATTAAGCCAGCAGAATTTTGCCCATTTGATTTAACTCAGCCGCAATATACCGATAAATTATGGTTATTTGAAGGGATCACTTCTTATTATGATGATTTGGCCTTGGTTAGAAGTGGGTTAATTTCTACAAAAAATTATTTTGCTATATTAAGTGAGCATTTATCTAGATTTTTTAGTTTGCCTGGACGTCAACAACAAACTTTAATTGAGTCCAGTTATGATACATGGATAAAATTTTATTTACCTGACAGTGGTAGCCCCAATTATAGTATCAGTTACTATTTAAAAGGAGCCTTAGTTGCATTAAGCTTAGATTTGTGGCTTCGCCAACAAAGTCATGGTAACCATTCGTTAGATGAGGTGATGCAACAACTGTGGACTGAGCATGGCCAATTACAATTAGGGGTGACCAATGGCGATATTGAACAAGCTTTGCTGAAGGTAGGGGGCGCTGCCATTTTGCCCTTTTTGCAACAGATGTTAACTACCACTGAGGATTGGTCATTTGCTCAGTTACTACAAACCGTTGGTTTAACCTTAAGCGTGGGGCCAATTCCATTACATAAAGAGTTGCTCCATGCCGCCAATGAAACTGAGCAATTTAGTCGGTTGGCATGGAAGTTAAGTGCAGCCAGTGGTGGCTTATTGGTGAACCAGATCTATCGCCATGGCGCTGCAGAGCAAGCTGGAATGGCACCAGGGGACCTATTAATTGCCATTAATGGCTTAAAAGTAGATGAGAAAAATTACTTAAACATAATGCAAAAAATACCACTGGGCCAAGAGATAAGCTTACAATTTTTTAGAGAAGAGCGCCTAGTACAGCGTACGGTGAGATTAACCGAATATGCAACTGGCGCTGCCACCATTACGGTGGATCCCAAGGCCAGTTTGGAGCAAGTACGGCATCGCGAGCAATGGCTTAATAATGGATGAGCTCAGTGTTGGCGCTAAAATTGCACAGTGTTTAGTTCAAGATAGTGCCATTTTGACGCGGCAATGGCGTACCTTGCTGCATCAATCTTCACCTCAAGACTCGCCAGCCTGGTTACGGTTTATGCATCAGCTAGATGCCGCTTATGCCAAGATGTTACAGCGCGCTGCCGCTATGCCCACTCAGCTTGAATTTCCCAATTTGCCGATTTTAACGGCGCGCCAAACGATTGAACAGGCCATTGTACAACATCAAGTTGTTATTATCGCCGGCAGTACTGGCAGCGGAAAATCTACGCAATTAGCTAAACTATGCTTGGCGTTAGGTCAAGGCCGTCGCGGCTGGATTGGTCATACTCAACCACGTCGGATTGCCGCGCGCAGTATTGCCGCGCAAGTGGCTAAAGAGCTTAACTGCCCGGTAGGGGATAAAGTGGGATATAAAATTCGATTCCATGAAAAGGTTGCGCCAAGTTCTTATATTAAGTTAATGACCGATGGTATTTTACTGCAAGAATTAGAAAATGACCAAGCCCTAAGGCGCTATGATACGTTGATTATCGATGAGGCGCATGAGCGCAGCTTAAATATTGACTTTATTTTAGGTTATTTAAAGAAATTATTATCTCGCCGGCCAGATTTAAAAATCATTATTACTTCAGCCACTATTGAAACAGAAAAATTAAGTCAATTTTTCCATGGGGCACCGATTATTGATATTCCTGGAAAATTATATCCGATTGAGCTTAATTATTTACCGGTTCCCCAGCATGAAGATAGGGGGCAGCATCTAATCAACACGGTGCTTGAGATTAATCGGCAAGGACCGGGTGATATTTTAGTTTTTTTAAGTGGTGAGCGCGAAATTATTCAAACTGCTAAAAAACTCAATGAGCAAGTAGGTTTAAATTGTGATGTTATTATGCTATATGCGCGGCTGAATTGGCAAGCGCAGCGCCAGGTATTTCAATCGCATACTCGTCGTCGAGTTATTTTAGCAACCAATATTGCAGAAACCTCATTGACGGTCCCTAATATTGTTTATGTGATAGACAGTGGTTTAGCGCGGATCAGTCGTTATAGTTACCGCTCTAAAATTCAACAGTTGCTGATTGAGCCCATTTCGCAAGCCAGTTGCCAACAACGCAGTGGCCGCTGTGGCCGAGTTGCTCCTGGGATCTGTTATCGATTATTTTCCGAAGAAGATTATTTAACCCGAGATCTTTATACGCAGCCAGAAATTTTAAGGACTCATTTGGCCTCTGTGCTATTAAAAATGCATGCGTTACAGCTAGGACCTGTAGCAGATTTTCCTTTTTTAGATAAACCTGATCCGCGTTATCTAAAAGATGCACAATTATTATTAACCCAATTAGAAGCCTTATCAGGGACTCAGTTAACCGCCATCGGGCAGGCCATGGCGCGCTTGCCCATTGAGCCAAAGTTAGCGCGAGTGATGTTAGCGGCGGCTAAGCTGCATTGTTTAACTGAAATTATGGTGATTATTAGTGGGATCTCTATTCAAGATCCTCGTGAGCGGTTAGTCAATTTTAAAGCTCAAGCCGATTTAGCGCATCGCCAGTTTCAAGACCCACGCTCGGATTTTATCAGCTTATGGAGATTATGGACTGAATTTAAGCGGCAACAGCAGGCATTATCACAGCGCGGGTTACAAAAATATTGTCAGCAAAACTATTTGTCACTGACTCGGTTATTAGAATGGCAAGATATTGAGCAGCAATTAACCAGCTATGCTAAAAAATTAGCTTTACCCTTTAATTCAAGCGCCGCCAGCTACAATGAAATTCACCAAGCGCTGTTAAGTGGCTTTGCTACCACCATTGGGCTAAAAGATGAAGATCCCAACTATTATTTAGGGCCCAGAGGGATTAAATTCAAAATCTTTCCTGGCTCTGGGGTATTGAAAAAAAAACCCAAATGGTTAGTGAGTTTTGCATTAATTCAAACTAAAACTGTCTATGCGCATACGGTGGCGGCCATTGAACCGCAGTGGCTAGAGCAGTTTGTGCCGCATTTAATTAAAAAATCTTACTTTGAGCCGCATTGGGTACAAGCATTGCATCAAGTCAGTGCTTATGAAAAAGTGATGTTATTTGGGTTGCCGATTATTGCAAAACGCCGAGTCAATTATGGCCCGATTGATCCGAGGGTAGCGCAGCAAATTTTTATTGATGAAGCGCTAGTTAATGCGCGAGTTTCAGTAAAATTAGATTTTTTAACTCATAATTTGCAATTAATTGAAAAAATCCAAGCGCTAGAGGCCCGTACTCGTTGCCATGACTTGCTGATTGCAGCAGATCAATTAGCAGTACTTTATGCAGAGCAGTTGCCCGCCAATATCTATAATTTAGCGCAACTTAAGCAATGGCTCGCATTGCAACCGGGTAAGCCATTACATTTTTCACAAGCACAACTGCTCAATCAAGCTTTAAGTGCAGAATTTGCTCAGCAATATCCCACTACGCTTTTGAACAATCGTTTATCCTTGAATTTAAAGTATCATTATGCGGTTGAAGATGAGAGAGATGGGGTAACCGTTGAGCTTCCGGTGACGTTATTAAATCATGTTTCAGCTAAAGAATTTACTTGGTTGATTCCTGGTTGGTTAGCCGAAAAAGTCACGTTATTATTAAAAAAAATGCCTAAAGAATATCGACGCAATTTGCCACCACTGCCGCAACTAACTCAAGCTGCATTATCCCAAATCCAGCTCAGTCAAGGAACTTTGCAAGAAGCATTAGCTCAGTTTTTGAGCAAAAATTATCAGGTAAGCAAGCCATGGCTTGAGTCAGAGTTAGCCTTGGATTTACCTCCTTATTTATTAATGCGTTTTGCCGTGTATGATGAGGCACAACAATGTATTGCCAGTGGGCGTTCATTGGCGCAACTTAAAGCAAAGGTAAAGGCTCAATATCCTGATTTGGCGCCTGAATCAGTGTGTACCAATATTCCTGAATTAGCGGTATTGACTCAACAATGGTGCTTTGGGGAATTACCGGCTCAAGTGTGTCAAGTCAAAGCACAACGAGAAGTCATTGATTACCCGGCATTGGTGGATCATCAAACGGGAGTGCAGCTAGAATTATTTCCTTCTATGGAGCAAGCAACCGCGGCTCATCAGTTAGGCCTTACCCGATTACTTTATTTAAATTGTACTCAAACGGTAAATTATTTACGCAAACATTTAGTGCATGCTAAAGAAATTAAGCAACGCACTCCATTTAAAGAACCGGCTCCCCCTATTATTGAGCAAATTATTTGGGCAGCATTATATTGGACGGTGGTTTTGCCACAGCCATTGGCTTATTCAAAAGCGGAATTTAATGCGTATTTAGCCGATGGCAGCCAAGCGTTAATCAAGCAGGCAAATTTTATTGCAACCCAGGTGATGGCGACTTTACGTTTGTACAGTGAACTAAAATTAGTGTCACAACGATTACAACGCAATGCGCCGCCTTGGTTAAACCAAATTTTGGCCGAAGTAACTGCGCAACAGTTACAATTAATGGGGCCTGAGTTTGTACAACAAACGCCTTATACTTGGTTAAAAAGATTGCCTATTTATTTTAAAGGAATGTTGATACGGTTAGATAAAGCGGTACAAAATCCAGCGCAAGCTCAAAGTTTGACGGCAAAATGGTTGCCTTGGCAGCAAAAATGGCAAACCTTTAATGCGCAATATGAATCGTTGACCCGTTTACAACAACAAAAATTAGCGCATATTGGTTGGTTATTAGAGGAATATAAAATTTCATTATTTGCGCAGCAATTGGGTACCTGTGAATCGGTTTCACCTAAAAAGATCCAACGCTTATTTAATCTGGTACACAGCTAGATGAAAACCAAGGGTATTAGCTTAATTGAAGTGTTAATTAGTTTAATGGGATTATCGTTATTGCTCAGTGCAATGGGCATTGCCTTATTGCAGGGGACTCAATTGGCACGTAATGCCAGCTATTATGCCTGGGCCAGTCATGGATTACATAATACTTATGAAATTCAGCAATTATCGCCTTCAGTGCCGCTAACTCCTTTGCCTTTAGCTATGCAAAATGCTTTAGAGCATGCCATACAAAGGTTGCCAGAGGGAGAAAAAAAGATCACGGCGACTCAAAAACAGCTAGAAATTGGTTTAAAATGGGTTAATAATAGAAAAGACAGCAATGTATTCACTGGCTTGATGATAAAGTTGCCCATGTATGATGAGGATAGTTTATACCCAAAGTGAGGGGTTTACTTTTATTGAGCTATTAATTAGCTTAGCGTTATCTATGATATTAAGTACTGGCTTATTGCATTTAATAGGCTTTGCGCAAAAAATATATTGGCAACAACATGTCTTGGCGCAGCGTCAAGAAAGTGCTCATTTAGTGAATTTTTATTTAGCGCAAGCAGTGCGTCAAGCAGGTAGCTTAGAATGTTCTAATTTTCAGCAGATCCGAGTGAAGCATATCCCATCTCAGCTGGATGCGGCTTATTATGGTTTAGCACAAGCTTGGCCATTAAAGATCTTATCAGCGTCCCAATTGTCCCCTCAATATCGCAATATTGCTCAACGTATTGCCCAAGACAGTGATATTTTATGGGTTAAACATTTAACTGATGTTTACCCAGTGCAAAATAATTTTCCTTGGGCAGTACAATTATCGGGGTTGGTAGAGTTTCAACCTGGTACGATTTTGGCCCTATTTGATTGTGAGGCCATTGATTTTTTCCAATTAGAGCAGCCCTCAAAGTTAAATCACTCTGCCCAAACAACCTTATTATCGTTACCCACTCAGCGTTGGAGTAAACGCTATCAACAGGCTTGGGTGGCGAAATTTGCTTCAGTGATGTTTTATATGGGGAACAATCAACGAACTAATGCATTAGGTAGGCCACAATTTAGCTTGTTTGAAACCGATTTAAATGGCCATAGCTTAGAATTAGTTGCAGGAATTGAGGCATTAAATTTTTATGCCATAAATGCTGATAAAGTGGGCAGTGAAGAGTTGCCGTTAGGGGTTGTGGCAGACTTTACCCTAGCTACAAATTCAACCGGCTTGCCCAGCAAAGCGCCACTGCCATGGCGTTATGCACAATGGTCTAGCACCTGGGCCATAAGAGGGCGTAGCGCCATATGCGATCACTAACTCAAATTCAAGGCACTATATTGCTATTGCTATTGGGGTTGACTGGTTTGTTGAGTATATTAATGGCTTCTTTTTGGCATGTTATTTTTATTCAATCGCAATTTTCACAACAGCAACATCAAGCATTACAAGCGCTGATTGCAGCGGAAAGGGATTTAAATGCCATAGAAAATGCTTTATGTGATGGCACAGAACATGCAATACCACAATTACATTGGGTACAATTTATTCCGGATACCTTGCACTATGCAGAGCAACAAGGGATAGATTTTTATCGGGTTGATATTAGTGCGCACCATCCAACTTGGCCAATTTATAGCTATATAGCACGGCGTCGCGGTGTTTAAGTTAAGGTGTTTTTTAGGGATAATGGCCTTAATTGGATCGCCACCACTATCGGCTAAGCCATTGTATTTTCCTCAATTACAGCACTTGATAAGCACGACCATTAGCGCTACGGATTCATATTTTGATGGCTATTTATTGCCGGTAATGGGTGGGCCAGCGGGCTTAATTTGGCAACAGCAATTTAGTGCTCAGGTGGCATTTACTGCAGTGAATGGTCATTTGGCAAGGCCTTGGGTGGCGATTTTAGACCATCAATATCAACTGCATTATTTAGCGCCTAGCACTGGGCAGATAGCGTATAGCTGGCAATTAACGCCATTTTCCCTAGCAGAGCCGGCACCTAGGGTATTGAGTATGGCAAGCCTTGCTCAATCAGGCCAAACACTTGCTTTGCTCAGTGGGATCATGGCCAATCCTAAAGAGGCTGAATTATTTGCTGTTGCGCTGCCAACATCGGATTTTTTTAGTTCTATACCTTATCTTTGGCGGCGTCAATTACCTAAGTATACTCAGCAACATAGCTTGCAATGGATGAAGTTGGCTACTGGTCAAATGGCCCTTTGTTTAACTGCAGTGCAATATCATCCATTGAGTCAGCGCTATCAAGGTATTTTACAATGGTGGAGTGTGCAGGGAGAAAAAATTCAGCAACTGACTTTGCCGATTACGACTGAGCTATTACAATTGACCGAGTTGAGTGCCCTAGATACCCAAGGGCTAGGTTATGTGGATTATTTATATATTGGTGATTCTTTAGGTCAGTTATGGCAAATCGATATCAGTGCAGCTAAGCCACAACAATGGCAGCGTAGTGCACAGCCTAAATTTATTAACCAATACCAGGGGCAAACCGGAGCACTACGTACCAAACCAGTAGTGAGTCGTCATCATAGTGGTGAAGGATTCATGGTGTATTTGGTGGCACAACATCCATTATTAACAGGGATTCAAATTCTTTATGGGGTATGGGATGATGAACCATCCAGTGTGCCCAACAATGGGGGGATGCCGTCAAAGTCTTGGCTATCGGGAGTTAACTGGGCAAGGCAATGGCCAGCTGAGTTAATGCAGCCGGTGTTACGCGGCAAGGTATTAGTGATGACAGGTAATTTTCACTCGGGTACGCAAGTATGGACAATAGATGCGATCAGCGGTCAAGACCAAGCTGAAGGGGTTGTACTAAAAGTGAACCCAACGCTTTTAAATAGGCCCTATATCCCGGATAGCTTAACCCCAGTCTTACCTTTAACTATGCCTTGTGATAGAAAAAATCAAATCTATTTGCCCACACCACAAGGATTGGGTTGGGCGGAACTAGCTGTGGATGCCCAGGATTTAGGCCGCCACAGTTGGCAAGTGGCCCCATAGCACGGGCCCAGTGGTCCTAATTGGCTAATTTTAACCAGGAGGGTATATGAATTTGCAAGGAAAAACCGCATTAATTACTGGCGCAACTCGCGGCATAGGGCGTGCTATTGCCTTATGCTTAGCGCAACAGGGGGTCAATATCGTAGTGACTGGTAAAACGGTCACGCCACACCCTAAGTTATCCGGTACGATTTATAGTGTTGCCCAAGAAATTGAGGCCTTAGGAGTTAAAGCTTTGCCACTACCGTTGGACATTCGTCAAGTGGATTCTATTGACATGGTGGTTAATAAGACGGTGCAACATTTTGGTGGCATTGATATATTAATTAATAATGCCAGCGCCATTAATATGGCATCTCACTTAGCAATTACCCCCAAGAAATTTGACTTAATGTTTGGGGTAAATGTAAGAGGAACTTTTTTTAGTACCCATGCCTGTATTCCGCATTTAAGAAAATCAGATAACCCACATATTTTGACTTTAGCTCCCCCATTGGCCATGCAAGCCCATTGGTTTAAAGCGCATTTGGCTTATACCATGTCAAAATATGGGATGAGTATGTGTACTTTAGGGCTGGCTGAAGCATTAAAATCTGACGCTATTGCCGTCAATGCTTTATGGCCCAAAACCATTATTGCTACCGCGGCTATTGCAAATTTATTTGATCCAGCCTTATTAAGTAAGACCAGAACGCCTGATATTGTGGCAGAGGCGGCAGTAAAAATTCTGCAACAAGACAGTAAAACCGTAACCGGTCAATTTTTTGTTGATGAGGACTTTTTACGCGCCCAGGGACAAACTGATTTTGCACAATATGCCCAAGATCCCAATGCTGATTTAATGGCGGATTTATTTTTATAGACTAAGGATGGCTAATGTATATTCAGGGACGATGCCTGCCTTAATATGGGTGGTTATGCTTATGTTGGTTATGAATTGGTATCAGCTCTGCCCAATTAGACACAATCTTATTGCCTGAACCGTTACCCACATGGCGCAACTTTTCAGCAATCGGTACAATTATTTGCCCTTAGTTGGGTTATCTTACCCGGAGCCATTAAGCATTGGCCGCAAGCGGTCACCTTAAATGGTACGATTGCGCCGGTAGTCAATCAAAGTGGGTGATTGGCGATGCATTTAAAAGCAGGGCATTATCAAGTAGAAGAAAACTAAGTTAAGCTGCCAAAAGTAGGTTGGATCAAGTTTTTTGATAGTCAGGAGATAGCAGGCGAAATCAAAAATGTGACGCTTGCTTATCATGCAGGAAAATGGTTCATTGCGTTCCAAGTAGCCAGTGAGCACATCCCCAAAGGGCTGCATCCAGCATGATAGGATTGGACATGGGCATGGTTTTTTTTCGCGATGCCGTCTAATGGGAAAGGAATACAATCAAAACGAAGTTATCGACGATATGAAAAGAAATTAGCGCTTGCGCAAAGGCGGCTATCTCCAAAGAAGAAATTTTCAAAGAATTGGCATAAGGAAAAAGGTAAGGTAGCGAAAATACATACCAAAATTGCACAGGTTCGAAAAGATTTTCTGCATTGGACTTCAACCAAGTTGAGCAACAACCACGCCATCATCTGTGTTGAAGATTTGAAAGTGTCGAATATGAGCAAATCCGCAAAGGGAACGATAGAAGCGTCAAGATAGGCCAAGCAGCTCTTAAGTAAATGAATTTTGTAACTTGCCCCATGTTTTGGTAGCATTCTCAGCATTGCATCGTGTAGCTCTAAATAAAAGTTAAGTTAAGTATTTAACATTAAATTTAAGAGTGCATAGTGTTCTTTAAGCTAGCTGCTTTTAGGGGCGTAAGCGGAGAAAAGCGTTTGGGTTTTATTTAATTCATCCACTTTTTAACGGTTATGCAGGGATAATCTGGGAGAAAATAAATGCGCACAACAAAAAATTTAACATTAGTCTCGTTAGCGGTTGCAGGATTGACTGCAATGGCATCAGGTAATGCCTTAGCAGGTAGCATGACGGTAGACTCTGATGGGGGCTTAGAAGTCTTTGAACCCAACGATAATAACTATTGGTTTAAAATTGGTGGTCGATTACATATTGATAGCGCAGTATATGAAGGCAATGAAACCGAACGCGGTTTGTTTCCTAATGGCTCGCATTTACGCCGCGCGCGGTTAAGCTTTCAAGGTGGGGTTGGCAATCATTGGGTATATAAAGTAGATGTCGATCATCTTGACCGGCCCAATAATCCAGGTCGAGCACAATTTGGCCAAGCCTTTATGGCCTATAATGGTTATAAAAATATGTGGATTGCCATCGGTCAAGTGGGAATGCCTTTTAGTTTAGCCGGTTGGTCAAGTGCCAATTCTACCGCGTTAATGGAATTACCCTTGCCAGTTCAGGCGTTTGCACCTGATTTAGGTATCGGGCTATATACCGAATGGAAAACAGATACGGTAACGTTAGCTGGAACCATTTATCAACCTAAAGCCGGTACCGCACATCCTGGTACTGATAGAGATAGCAATTTTCTGCCTGGTAGCCAACCTGTATCATTAGGCGGGCGAGCCACTTTTGCGCCCATTCATGATGAATATACGGTCTATCATGCTGGACTTTCTTATCGCTATCAAAACCTCAATCAAAACGCCAATAAATTAAATTTCCAAACCGGTACTGATGTGGTTTCTCGCCAAGGACCTATGCTTTACACCAATATTCCAGAAAACAGTGCTAAAAGTTTTCAAGTATTAGGCCTAGAGGCGGCAGGTCGTTGGGGACCATTAATGCTTTCTGGTGAATATATTTACAATAAAGTTAATCGTCCAGCGACTTTCCCTACTATCAATGATCCACGACAACCTGGTGGCGATCTGAAATATGATGGCTATTATGTTGCCGCCTCTTATGTCTTAACCGGTGAAGCCAAAGATTATGATTTTGCCAGTGGTGTATTTGGGCGAGTTCGGCCTCAATCTCCTAAAGGGGCTTGGGAAGTGAATGTCCGGCATAGTTATGTGCGTTTAGTCGATATGACTGAATTTAAGGCCTTAACCCCAGCAAAGCATGCTAAAGCCAATGATATGGTGAGCAATGCACATAGCACCGCTTTAGGGGTGACATGGTGGTTAAATAACAATGTTCGTTTCTTAGCCAATTATGCCCGCGGTAGCGCCGGTGACAAAGTGAATGTCAATATGTTTGGGTTGCGTGCTCAAGTTAATTGGTAAGCATTTCCTTTAAATTATTGTCGCCTAAGCCCTGCTACAAAGCAGGGCTTATTTTTTGGGGGAGCTCTATTGTCTAATAACTTAAGCTTGGCGTTAATGCATTAAACCGTTACACTGATAGCAAGCTCCATGGACGGCCAACAAGGTAAACTATCACCATGCCCTTATTTAAATGTGTAATTAGCAGTGTACTTTTATTGCTCTTATCCGGTTGTGCCCATCAAAATCCGCATCCACATGATCCCTTAGAAAGTATTAATCGAGAAATTTATGGGTTTAATCGCGCTGTTGATAAAGGCCTCCTGCGTCCAGTCGCCTATTTTTATAGAACCCACTTACCCCGTGAAGTACAAGGGGGGGCGCATAATTTCTTTGGTCATCTTAGTTTATTGCCCACCATTGCTAACGATTTACTTCAATTTAAAATTGCTTATGCATTACACGACAGTAGTCGCTTTTTAATTAATTCAACTTTAGGCGTGGCCGGGTTTTTTGATCCGGCAACTCAGCTTGGGTTAGTTTCCCGCCAAGAAGATTTTGGTCAAACCTTGTATCATTGGGGGGTTACTGAATCTATTTATCTAGTGTTACCCCTATTAGGCCCGAGTACCTTACGTGATACGTTAGGCACGGTAGTGGATACGACCTGTTTTAGTGCTTGGCCTTATTTAAGTTCTGATCTCAGTTATCCGTTATATGGCTTAGATATGGTGGATAAACGTGCGCATTTACTAAAAAATGAAAAACTTCTAGAATCAATGGGTATTGATGAATATGCATTTGTACGGAATGCTTATTTACAGGGACGTAATTTTGTTGGGCTAGATGGCTCACAAAAAGATACAGAGCTTGACCCGTTTGCCGATACCAATTGGCATGACTAAATCACGCATTTTTTAGTGGGGTATCCTCAAGCAATGTTGCACTTAAAAAATTAAGCCTCAGCGGCTTTCTTAACTGAAAATTCGCTAAGGGTGCATCGACTATTTTCCTGTGGCATAACCGTTATCCATCAGCTATAACTGATAAAAGATGATTAATTAATCATCAATGGATCATCAATTAGTTTAGGTAACTTATTAATAAGCAATGACCTAAAACGTAATATTTGATGAGCAAGGGATAGCTTCCCTTAAGGGAACAAAGGGGTGCTGCATGACACAGGCATTTAACCGCATCTTGACGGTGGACAGTGAAAGCAGGATCCGCACCGAAATTACCACCTATTTAGAAGACAATGGGTTTGTAGTTATCCAAGCTGAAAATGGTCCCCAAGCATTAGAACTATTTGCGGCCAATCCACCTGATCTGGTACTCAGTGAATTAAATTTACCAGGGCTCAGTGGTCTAGAGCTTCTTACTGCCATGACTCGCCAAGCAGCAGAAATTCCAGTTATTATGGTCTCTCAAGTAGATGAAATTAATAGTGCGATGCAAGCATTACGCTTAGGGGCTTGGGATTATATTATTAAGCCAATTACTGAAATGACAGTATTAGAGCATGCGATCTGTAAAGCACTAGAGCGTTCACGCTTGTTGCAAGAAAATAGAATTTATCGTGAAAAATTAGAACAACTCAATCTGCAACTTAGCCATAGTTTACAACAGTTAGAACAAGACCAAGAAGCAGGTCGTTACGTTCAAGCGCAATTGTTGCCGCAAAACCATTATCAAGTAGCAGAGTATTGCTTTAGTTATAGGTTAATTCCCTCACTTTATGTGAGTGGCGATTTTATTGATTACTTTAAAATTGATGCGCAAAATATTGGATTTTATATTGCCGATGTTTCAGGACATGGCGCAGCGGCGGCATTTATCACCATATTATTAAAAAGTAGCATTAGCCAAATGCTAGCTGATTTTAAAGCGGGTTATCAAATGAGTATTTTGCAACCGCATCAAGTGCTAGCGTTATTAAATGAAAGTTTAGCAAAGTTAAATCTAGGTAAATATTTAACTATAGTTTATGCAGTGCTCAATATTAAAACCAATAAATTACGCTATAGTATAGGAGGGCACCATCCAATGCCTATCCTTTGCAGTGAAGATAGCTGTGAATTTTTACAAGGTAATGGTTTTGCGATTGGTATTATGGCGCCTAATAGTTTTAATGAATTAGTTATTCAATTGCCCAACGCATTTAATTTGATCTTGTTTTCTGATGGGATCTTAGAAGTACTTCCCCAGCAAGGCTTAAAAGCACAGCAAGCCTATTTACTGGATTTAATGCGATTACCGAATTTGGCAATAGAAGAGATTTGGGATAAAACAGGTATTATGCGGCATGACCCATTGCCTGATGACATTGCTTGCTTGTTATTAAATAAGGTATCCGTTCATGGCAAATGGTAGTGTATATTACGCGCTAGATAGGCATCAGCATTTTATTAAAATGGTGGGTAGTTTACGTTTTGATATGAGTGCACCATTAGCTGTGGCAATTGAAAAATTAAATAGCTTAAGCGGCGAAGAAGATTTGAGCTTAGATTTAACTGAGACTCAATATATTGACAGCACGATTATTGGGATGTTGGCACAGTTAGGGGTTTACTTTTATAAAAACACTAAACGCAAGCCAGTTATTCACTTTGAGCAAACTGATGTCAAAACCTTATTGGAAACCATTGGACTAGAAAAAATATTTGATTTTAGTTCAAAAGAGATTATGAATCTTGAGTTAGAATATAAAACAATTAACGCGGCACCGGAAAATAAACATAAAATGAAAAATCGTGTTTTAGACGCACATAGAATGTTACTCAATATTGATGATAAAAACCTTAAAGAATATGGAGCAGTGGTTAAACAGCTACAATCTACTTATAAAAAAGATCAATCATAATCTAATAAAAAATAAGTTATAAATCAGACATTTGTGCTAAGCAAAGTTGAGAACCAAGCAAGGAGGGGCCAGTGAAGGATCCCAAAGACGATTCCAAGGCCAAAAATAAAAAAAAATCATCTAAAGATGAAACCCAAGCAACATCGGATAAAGGTGCTGAATCAGTGCCTTCGAGCGAGCCGGTTAACCCGGTGGCTCAAGGGCCAGAAATTCCTGAAGCACAAGCGCCTGAAGAGGCAGAGCAACCTTTAGCAAAATCGACCTCTGAGTCACTTTGGGATCTGCCAGTGGCCAATCAAATTGCCCATGATCCGCTATTGGGCTGCTTAGTGGTGCTGACTCGTTTAGAACATACGCCATTTGCCCCAGAAACCCTAGTGGCTGGGCTACCGTTATTAGAAAATAAATTAACCCCAGAGCTTTTTATTCGCGCTGCGGCAAGGGCCGGGCTATCGGCACAAATTGTGCAGCGCCGCCTAGAAGATATTTCGTCATTGGTATTACCTGCGGTATTACTATTAAAAAACCGCAAAGCCTGTGTCATAGTCAGCAGCAATCATGAACAACGCATGGCAAAAGTGATCCATCCTGAAACCGGTGAAGGCGAACAAAGCATTAGCTTTGATGAATTAGAAGAAAATTATAGTGGGCACACAATTTTTGCCAGACCAGCGCATCGATTTGATCAGCGTACCGATGAAGGATTCAAAGAAAAACCTAAATATTGGTTTTGGAGTGTTATTACTAGTACTTGGCCATTATATATTGAAGTAATGGTGGCTTCATTTTTTATTAATATTTTTGCTATTGCTTCTTCATTATATGTGATGAATGTCTACGATAGAGTGGTTCCCAATAATGCGATGGATACCCTTACTGTATTATCTATCGGGGTAATTATCGTATATTGCTTTGATTTTTTACTAAAAATGTTGCGAGGATATTTTATTGATATTGCAGCAAAAAAATCAGATGTTATTTTGTCTGCTAATATTTTTGAGCAGATGATGGGGGTTCGTATGGAGGTACGTCCAGAATCTGTCGGAAATTTTGCCAATAATATGCAACAATTTGATGCATTTAGGGAATTTTTTACTTCTACTACAATTAGTGCAATGATTGATTTACCTTTTATCTTTTTCTTTATTGCTATTATCTACTCTATTGGTGGCTATGTAGCAATCGTGCCTATGGTAGCAGTACCGATTGTCATTTTAATGGGGTTAATTATCCAAGTTCCATTAAATCATACGGTCAAAGAGTCATATCGTTATTCTGGTCAAAAGCATGCCATGCTCATTGAATCGTTAGCAGGGGTGGAAACCATTAAAAGTTTAGCGGCAGAAAGCCCTTTACAAAAAAAATGGGAACATGTTGGGGGGATGGGGGCCAAGTTAGCCACCAAGATCAGAGGTCTGTCGTTAACGGTGGTAAATTTTTCTGCCTTTGCGCAGCAAATTGCCAGTGTATTTGTAGTGATTTTAGGGGTAAATAGAATTAGCAATGGTGATATGACAATGGGTGCTTTAATTGCCTGTACCATTTTAACTGGTCGTGCTTTGGCGCCTTTATCTCAGGTGGCAGGCCTGTTGACTCGTTATCATCAGTCCACGGCTGCATTACAGTCTTTAGATAATGTTATGAAGATGCCAACTGATAGATTGCGAGGTAAAACACCATTGCATCGTCCAGTTTTAAAAGGCGATTTGGAATTTAAAAATTTAAGTTTTCAATACCCTAAGCAATCTATTCCAGCGCTGGATGATATTTCTTTTAAAATCACCCCAGGAGAACATGTGGGCGTGATTGGAAGAATTGGCTCTGGAAAAACTACTATTGAAAAATTAGTATTAGGGCTTTATCAAAGTACTGAAGGAGAAGTTCTTATTGATGGTACTGAAATTAATCAATTAGATCCGGCAGCACTAAGGCGCAATATTGGCTATGTACCGCAAGATATTATATTGTTTTATGGTAGCGTTAAAGACAATATTGTGTTTGCTGCCCCTTTTGCAGATGATAAAGCCATTTTGAATGCAGCACGTATCTCTGGGGTGATGGATTTTGTTAGCCGGCATCCCCAAGGCTTTGATATGCCAGTTGGGGAACGCGGTGAAAAACTATCTGGGGGTCAACGACAAGCCATTGCCATTGCGCGGGCCTTGTTATTAAATCCGCCAATTTTAATTTTAGATGAACCAACTAATATGATGGACAATAAGACCGAAGAAAATTTTAAACAAAGTTTAAAAGAATCTGCCCAAGGAAAGACTATGCTTTTAGTGACACATAAAGGTTCACTACTGAGTTTAGTGGACCGCTTAATTTTGCTAGATAATGGCAAAATTATTGCGGATGGTCCACGAGATTTGGTATTAAAAGCATTAGCCGAAGGGAAACTTCACGCACGAAGCCATTAATCCAGCTTTGCAGTTAGGCGCTAAATTATGTTTAAAAAGCAACCAATAAAAGAAATCGATTTAGAATATATGTCCGATACCAGTGCAGCAATGCTGCAAGGTGCGCCAATTAAGTATCATACGATCTTAATTTCGGCAGTGGCATTTTTGCTAATCGCAACCATCTGGGCCAATTATGCGGTATTAGATGTGGTCACCTCCGGTGAAGGCCGAGTAATTCCTTCCAGTAATATCCAAATGGTGCAAAATCTAGAAGGTGGAATTATTAAAGATTTGCGGGTGAAACCGGGAGATATTGTTGAACGTGACCAAATATTAATGATTATTGATGATGTACGCTTTGCTACATCATTTCGCGAAAGTGAGATTCAGTTAAATTCCTTAAGAGCGAAAATTAATCGTTTGCATGCTGAAACGCAAGGTCTGCCTTTAAAATTACCTGCAGAATTTTTAGAAAAATATCCGCGTTATGCGCAAAATGAATTAGAGCTTTATGCAGATAGACAACGTGAGTTAGAGAAGCGTTCAGATATTTTAAAAGAACAAGTTGAGCAAAAAAGACAAGAATTATTAGAACTTGAAGGGCGACGTGAACAATTAAGAAGAAGCTTAGAATTAGTGCAACGTGAACTAGATTTAACTAAACCCTTAGTGGCTGAAGGGGCGGTGTCTGAAGTAGAAATTTTGCGTTTAGAACGTACGGTCAATGATTTAGCCGGTGAGCTAGAATCTGCTGAAATTTCAGTACCCAGAATTCGTTCCACTGTAGATATGGCGTTGCAAAAAATTGAAGAACTTAATCTTAGTTTTAGGGCAGAAGCCAGAGCAGAACTCAATGCAGCGCGTGCTGAATTTGACCGTTTAATTGAAAGTACCCGCGCCTCAGAAGACAGATTTACCCGAACTCGGGTACGCTCTCCGGTAAGAGGCACGGTGAATCGAGTTTTGGTTAATACCACTGGTGCGGTAGTACAACCGGGCGAAGATCTAATTGAAATTGTTCCGTTAAATGATACCTTGTTGATTGAAGCCAATATTCGTCCTGCGGATATAGGCTTTTTACGCCCACAATTACCAGCAACGGTTAAAATTTCTGCTTATGATTTTTCAATTTATGGTGGCTTAACTGCCCATGTGGAGCATATTAGTGCCGATACTATTACCAATGAACGCGATGAAAGTTTTTATCAAATTCGAGTAAGAACTACGGAGCAAAATTATCTGATTGGTCGCGAAGGTGAAAAATTAGAAATTATTCCAGGAATGGGTGCCACGGTAGATATTTTAACTGGTGAAAAAACAGTATTAGAGTATTTATTGAAACCAATTCTTAAAGCGCGAAAGACTGCTATGCGCGAGCGTTAAATGTGATAGTCATTGCCGCTAAAACCAAGAAAAAAAATGCTTTATGGCGTCAAGCATTGGCGCCCACTTATTCTCTAGCCTCGCAAGATCTGCCGACGCTGCAAGCACTAACGGTTTGGTTAAAACAAAATTCTGCGCAATTGATTTTGCTGCATTGCAATCTATTGGGCAAAAAAGGCATGGACGAAATTGCGGAAATAGTTGAGAGTCAAGAAAATTTAAAGTTAATTTTATTAACTGAACAATATCAACAGCGTCAAGAAATTTCTGCAGTATTATTTGGCGCTAAAGCTTATATCCAAGATGATATTGACTTATTATTATTACATAAAATCATCAACACTGTGTTAAGTGGTGAGTTATGGGTAGATAGAAAATTTGTCGGACGCCTATTAGATGAAATGGAGAGTTTAGCTAAAACGCGTCATGATGAAGCACAAAGCTTAAGTAAAGGCATTGAGGTACTGACCGAACGCGAAGCACAAATTGCCAAGCTAGTGGCTAAAGGTGCCAGTAACCGTCGGATTGCAGAACAATTATTTATTTCAGAACGTACGGTAAAAGCGCATTTAAGTATGGTATTTAAAAAAATTGGGATCCATGATCGCTTGCAGTTAGCTTTATATATGACGCGTTATCAACAATTAACTGAAATTTGGCAACCGAAAAAATAATGAGTATCACAATGACGATGATGCTTGGGTTAAAAATTGCTTTAGTCAGCAATGGTTCATTGGCAAGGACTTTAAGATCTGTTAAGTTAAAAGGTAATTATAAGTAGGTATAAGCTATAGTAATAATATGGATAATTTTAAGTTTTTGAGCTATATCAAAAGATAATGAGTGCCTATAACCAGGTTATAGGTAAACACAGGACGTCAGTAAAAGAAGCGGATTCAGTTATGTTAACAAAAAAATGGTTACCCTTAATTATTCCCTGTTTAGGGTTAAGTGTTAGTCCTCAGCTAAGCGCCCATAATCTCCAAGAAGCGGTGGCGCATGCATTGCAAACTGGGCCAGATATGTTAATTTCTGTTAATAATCGTTATGCGGTAGATGAAGAATTACGTCAAGCTTTTTCGGGTTATTTACCTACTTTAGAGATGACAGCGGGCTGGGGACGTGAACAAAGTGAAAACGCCACCACCCGTGGCGCGTTAAATAATGGCGGACGGGACACCTTATGGCGAACTGAATTTGGTTTAACTGCGCGGCAAATGTTATTTGATGGGTTTGCGGTTAAAAGTGATGTCGAAGGCAAAATGGCAAGAGTGCGCGCTGCGACCTGGCGAGCCAACAATGATGCTCAAGAAACCGCATTACAAGTGGTTTCTGCCTTTTTAGATGTTAATTTAAGAAAAAAATTAGTGGCAGTTGCCCAAGAAAATTTGGCGGCGCACCAACGCGTCTTTGCACAAATTGAAAAACGCAGTGAAGGCGGTATTGGTCGTCGTGCGGATTTAGACCAAGCTGAAGGACGGTTAGCGTTTGCTAGAACTAATTTTATGGCAGAACAAGCTAACTTAAGAGATGCTGAAACTCGTTATTTACGATTAGTTGGGATCCCCCCGATTAGCTTGACTCAACCTGAAAACCCAACCGCTAATTTCCCAGAAACTTTGCGCTCAGCCATTGCAGTTGGGATCAATAATCATCCAGAGCTGCGTGCAGCAGTTTCTGATGTTACGGTAGCTAAGGCCGCTAATCGCGCTGCAAAAGCCAGTTATTTGCCACGTTTAGATTTTGAAGCCGGTTTATCGCGTAATCATAATCTAGATGGCTCCAAAGGAGGAAATGATGATTTTACCGCTATGTTACGTATGCGTTGGAATCTCTTTAAAGGTGGCGCCGATGTTGCAAGAGTAAAAGAAACCGCTTGGAAAACGGAAGAAGCTAAAGAGGTACGCAATCGTGCGCATCGCCAAGTTGAAGAAAGTGTGCGTTTAGCTTGGAGTACTTTTACTACGGCAAAAGGCCAATTAGGATTTTTTAAACAACATATGCATGCTTCAGAACGTACTCGTGATGCTTACCAAAAACAATTTAATATTGGTCAACGTACTTTATTAGATTTATTAGATTCTGAAAATGAATTGTTTGCATCAACTACCGCCTATATTAATGGTAAACATACTGAGTTGTTAGGACGGTTTAGGGTATTAAACGCGACCGGAAATATCTTAAATTATTTAGCTATTCCTTTACCTAAAGCAGCTCAATACACGCCGCCAACCATGTTTGGGCGTGATTATGTCACCCCAGAAGAATAGTTAAGTCAAAGACTAAATAAAAAGAGGGGCAAGACCCCTCTTTTACGGAGCGCATAGATCATTTGCTCATCAATAACACTTTTATACCGATAGGGTTAACCAATGGCTAAATTTTTTGCCGTGGTAGTGCTGCTATGGGGATTAAATGCTGCCTCATTAAGCTATGCTTTTGAAATCACCCCTGAACTTATTGAAAAAGTGGCCCAAGATTATGGGGAATATGCTAAACGCAGATTGGTGGGTTGGCAAAAACTATTACAGCAAAAACCAGAGCAATCTGATCAAGAAAAACTTCAGTTAGTGAATGATTTTTTTAATTTAATACCTTATCTTCCAGATATTGAAAATTGGGGCCAACAAGATTATTGGGCCAGTCCTTTAGAATTTTTAGTGGCCGGCGCCGGCGATTGTGAAGATTACTCGATTGCAAAATATTTTAGTTTGTTAGCTTTGGGCATGGCAGAAGAAAAATTAATGATAACCTATGCCAAAGCCATTGATTTGGGACAAGCGCATATGGTTTTGACCTATTATGCAACTCCTTCTAGCATGCCTTTAGTGCTAGATAATTTAATTGGCGATATTTTACCTGCTGACCAACGTCAAGATTTAACACCCATTTATAGTTTTAACGGTAGTGGCTTGTGGTCTGCCAAGCAACGTGGATTAGGCAATAAATTAGGTGCCCCGAACCAGCTTAATTTATGGGCTGATTTGGTTGAGCGAATGGATAACCAAGAAATTTCAACCTTTAATCGAACTGATTAATCGGCCACTTTGGAGGCGCTATGACCTTAGGACGACAACTGTTACTGACTGGGTTGATACTATTGCTCAGTTTATTTTCTGGATTGATTTATATCAATCTTCAAAATACCCAGACTTTTTTAAATCAACAGCTTGCAGTACATGCCCAAGATACCGCAACTGTATTAGGCTTGTCACTAACTACAGTGGTTAAAGATGAAGATCAGATCTTAATGGGGCGTATCGTTGATTCTGTATGGGATGCGGGCTACTACCAAAAAATTCGCGTAGAGAATTTAGCAGGGAAGCCATTAGTTGAGCGAACCTTAGCAACGCAAATCCATGGCGTTCCCAAGTGGTTTATCCGCTTGGTTCCGCTAGAAGTACAAGTTGAACAAGCTACAATCCAAGCAGGTTGGCAGCAAGTGGGTAAACTATGGGTGGAAAGTAATCCAGGCTTTGCCTATTTTCAACTGTGGCAAGGCTTAAAAAATTCCCTGAAATGGTTAGGACTTATTTTAGTGGCTGCGTTAATTGTAGGCAGTATATTATTGCATTTTATTTTAAAGCCATTACGTGCCGTAACCCAACAAGCTAATGCCATTTGCAATCAGCAATTTTCTAATTTATCCCTGCCTTGGACCTTAGATTTACGCCAAGTGGTGGTAGCGATGAATAAAATGTCGACTAAACTAGAACAAATTTTTAAAGAACATGCACAACATTCTGCTGATTTGCGTGCAGAAGTTTATAAAGATCCAGTGACTAAAATTGGTAATAGAAAATATTTTTCTACTCAATTTAAGCATCTAATTACCGATCAAGAAGCAGGAACAGTAGGCGCATTATTATTAATTTCATTGCATGATTTTGAAGGACTTAAAGAACGTAAAGGCTATGTAGCAGCAGATGAGTTTTTAAAATATTTTGCAGATAATTTATTGGCCATGACTTTATTATTTGAAAAACAAGTATTAGCACATTTAGACGGACCTAATTTTGCTATCTTATTGCCCTATATATTGCAAGATAATGCTTGTGAATTGGCAACTACGCTCTGTGAAAGATTTGCTGAATTTCAAGGGCAAGGGATTATCGATAGGGTGAATGTTGCACATATTGGATTGTGTCGCGTTAATTCCACACAAACTGAAAATCAAGTACTATCTAGAGCAGATATGGCATTAACTGCCGCGCAAAGTAAAGGGATTAATAGTTGGCATTATTATGAAGCAGCCCCCAGTAATACCTTAGGTGCCGAGCAATGGAAACAGTTATTTGAAACAGTCATTGCGCAAGAAGCCATTGTATTACATTTCCAAAAATTCCAAATTTTTTCAGAAGAATCGAAACAATTTTCTGAGGTATTGGTAAAAGTTGAAGATCACTCTGGTCAATTATTATCCACTAGCCAATTTTTACCGATGGCAGAACGCCTCCATGTTATTGCAGAAATTGATAAAATTGTGGTGACGCGCGTGCTTGAAAAAATTGCTTCAGCAGCATCTAATCAATATTTTAGTATTAATGTTTGTGCCACCACTCTAGATAATCCTGAGTTTGCTCCTTGGTTATTTGAAAAATTAAAAAAATTACCTAAATCTAATCGACATCTTATTTTTGAATTGCCTGAATATGGAGTGGTGCCACGAATGCACCCTGTGCGTGAATTTTTTAAGCAGCTGCGTCAATTAGGGTTTAAAACTGTGATTGACCATTTTGGTCGCAGTTTTTCTTCGTTTAGTTATCTGCATTCTTTGCCGTTAGATTATGTAAAAATTGATGGTGGCTTTATTAAAAATATCGACCAAATTAAAGAAAATCAATTTATAGTGAAAACTTTAATTAAAGTGGCACATAGTTTAGATATTTTAACCATTGCCGAAACAGTAACCACCCAAGCAGAATTAGATATGTTAACTGAATTAAAAATTGATGGCATTGAAGGTCATTTATTAGGTGCACCCTATGCCTAGCCTAAGGTAAAATAAGCGACTGTATCTAAATAAATTAGATTGCCTAACTTAAAATAGTAGGAGAGTTGCAAGCCAAGAGACGATCGCGTAAGGTCCTGCCTTGGCTATAAACAAGCATTTAAGGCAAAGAGGTAAAATAAATTTGTGAGCATGCATAAAAGTAATGAAGTTAACTTAAAGTTTAAGCTATCTAAATTATTGCCTTGGTTAATGTGTGGTTTAGCGTCTTTATTTTATTGTTATGAATACTTGCTGCGAATTGCACCTAGTGTCATGGTCAGTGATTTAATGGGTACGTTTAGTGTTTCAGCAACTTCAGTTGGATTACTTAGTACATTTTATTTTTGGTCTTATACCCCGATGCAATTGCCGGTTGGGATCATGATGGATAGATATGGACCACGACGGATTTTAACCGTGGCCATTTTATGTTGTGGTTTAGGTAGTTGGCTAATGTCTAGCAGTAGCTATTTTCAATTATTATTAATTGGCCGGTTATTAATTGGGTTTGGTTCTGCCTTTGCTTTTGTTGGGGTATTAAAATTAGCCACTATTTGGTTGCCTCCCAATAAATTTGCGTTAATTGCTGGGTTGACTACTTCTTTAGGAATGATTGGCGCAATGTTTGGCCAAAATCTATTAAAGCGAATGGTGATAGATTTAAGTTGGGATTATACGCTGTATTATGCAGGCATTGCAGGCTTTATTTTGGCTCCAGCCATTTGGTTTTTGGTTCGAGATAAGCCCGCAGATAACGATACAACGCCCCCTCGCCAAATGCCACAGAGTTATTTTTCATATCAACAATTGTTTCAAGACATTATCAAGGTCATGCGTACCCCACAAATTTGGATCAATGGTCTTATTGGGGGCTTAATTATTTTACCGACCACGATTTTTGCAGAGTTATGGGGTGCTCCATTTTTAGAACAATATTATGCGTTAGATTCCGCCACTGCAGTCAAGGCCACCTCGATGATTTTTTTAGGTTGGGCCATGGGGGGACCCTTAGCAGGTTTAATTTCTGATCGGACTCAACGCCGCCGTTTACCCTTAATGTTAGGGAGTATCACCGGCATGATGGTGTTATTAGTGGTAATTTATTACCCACCGTTACCCACGGTGGTGTTGTTTAGCTTATTGGTATTATTTGGAATTTTATCGAGCGTTGAAATTATTGTCTTTGCAGTCGCCCGTGAAAATTCCCCAGATGGCGTTACCGGCACCGCAATTGCTTTAACCAATTTTATGGTGGTGTGCGCTGGGTTTATGCAATGGCTAGTTGGCAAGATGTTAGACCGACTTTGGGATGGTACCTTAATCAATGGCTATCCTTATTATAGTGCAAAAGGCTATCATTTGGCTCTGATGATCTTACCGATTAGTATGTTGGTTGCATTTATTTTATGTTTTGCCTTGAAAGAAAAACGAGATGAAGCAGGTTTGATGCAAGCTCAAGAATCCCCTAAATAAGCGCAGCTACACTTTTATGACCCGCCTACTATTTGACTTATGGTTATATTTACTTACAGATGTAAAGTTAAGTTACTGATAATCTTACTTTGAGCATGTTACAATGATTTTTTCATTTTCCTTACTTTAGGCAAGGGTTGGAGTAAATCATTTTCTATGAGTGGATCATTATTTCGTCGAGAAGCCGTTGAGCACCAAAAAAATAGGTTGCTGGGCGATGTTATCTTATTGCAACCTTTATCGTTAATTTTAATGATTTCGCTGGTATTGGTCATTTGTGGCCTCATTATTACCTTATTGGTTGGGGGCCGTTATGCCCGTAAAGAAACTGTTAGTGGTTATTTAGTGCCTGATAAAGGGATCGTAAAAATGTATGCGCCTTATGCAGGCGAGATCCATAAATTACATATACGAGAAGGGGAGCAAGTTAAGCAAGGGCAAAAGCTGATTACTTTGTTATCAGAGCGGGCATTAGAATCTGGAGAAGGGGTGGATTCGTTACTACTTAGCGAATTAACCCAGCTAATGGCAGAATTAACCAAGCAAATTACCGTTGAGCAAGCATTATATCACTCAGAACAGTTACGTTATCAAAGCCAACTACAGGGCTTGCTAAGTGAACAACAGCAAATTGCAGATGGCATTGCCTTACAAGAGCAACGTTTAACCTTGGCACGGCAGCGGCTGGAAAAAAGTCAAAAACTTAAAGGTTCAGGGCATATTTCTGCTACTGAATATGAAAAAGTCTATGAAGAATTATTAACTCAATCACAATATTATCAAGAGCTATTACGCGCGCAAGTTAATAAAAAAAATAACTATACCCAAGTTCACTCTGAAGCAGAGCAGTTGCCGTTGCAAAGTCAATTACGCATTGCTAACTTTGAAAAAGGGATTTCTGAGCTTAAACAGCGTGCATTAGAAATACAAGGCAGGCATATTTATGATGTCGTGGCACCCGTTAATGGTAAAGTTGATACCCTACAAGCCAGCCCTGGACAATGGTTTGATACCATTCATGGTTCCCAATTATTGGCCATTATTCCTAAAGATTCCACGCTATTGGCAGAAATGTACTTACCAACTCGAGCTATAGGTTTTATTGAAGAAGGCCAATCAGTTAATATTCGTTATGCCGCGTTTCCTTACCAGCGCTATGGCATTTACCACGGAAAAATTCATTATATTTCACAACATATTATGCACCCTTCAGAATTACCGGTCCCTTTGGAGCTAAAAGAGCCAGTCTATAGAGTAATAGTCGCGCTTGATGATCAATTTGTTCATGCTTATGGGAAAGAAATGTTACTGCAAGCAGGCATGTCATTTGAAGCGGTAATTATTTTAGATAAACGCTCACTGTTACAGTGGATCTTAGATCCCTTGTATAGCCTTAAAGGGAAAGTGTAATGACAAATCCACTATCTTTACTAAGTTTTTCATCGCGCAAACAAGTACCCATTGTATTGCAAACTGAAATTGCTGAATGTGGTTTAGCTTGTATGGCGATGGTCGTGAGCTATCATGGACATAAGATTGATCTTAATACTTTACGGCGTAAATACCCCATTTCTTTAAGAGGTTCAACACTGCATGATCTGATTGAATTGGCGGATAAGTTAGAATTTGCTTGTCGGCCATTGCGCTTAGAGTTAGAAGAAATGGAGCAGTTGCAAGTACCTACCATTTTGCATTGGGATCTGAATCACTTTGTAGTACTTAAAAAAGCCACTAGCCAATATATAATTATCCATGATCCAGCTCAAGGGATGCGTAAATTAACTTTAAAGGAAGCCTCTAAACATTTTACTGGGGTGGCGTTAGAATTAACCCCAACCCCAGATTTTAAGCCATTGGATGAAAAAAGAAAGATCCCCTTTGCGACTTTTTGGAGCAAAATGGTGGGACTAAAACGTGCGCTAATTCAAGTTTTTGCTTTATCTTTAGTGTTACAGCTATTTTCATTGCTAAGTCCATTATATGTGCAATTAGTGATTGATGAAGTGGTGGTGAGCTATGACATGCATTTGCTGGTGGTGTTGGCCTTAGGTTTTTCTTTATTTTTATTGATTGAGGTAAGCACCAGTGCTTTGCGTTCATATTTGATCTTAAAATTTAGCAGCATGCTGAGTATTCAAATGGCGACTAATTTGTTTCGACATTTAATTCGGTTGCCATTACCTTTTTTTGAAAAAAGACATATTGGCGATCTTGTTTCAAGATTTGGCTCGTTATCTCAAATTGAACGGTTTTTAACCACCAGTGTTGTACAAGCAGTGGTCGATGGCATTATGAGTCTTGCCACGTTGGGCATGATGTTACTTTATGCACCGATGCTATCATTGCTGGTTATTGTGGCTTTGATTTTTTATTTAATGATCCGTTTGGCATGGTATCGCCCATTACGCGCATTAAGTGAAGAAACGATTGTAGCCTCTGCAAAAGAAAATTCTAATTTTATGGAAACCCTGCGGGGCATTCAAAGTATTAAGTTATTTAATAAAGAGCCGCAGCGTCAAGTGATGTGGCAAAATCGTTATGCTGATACCATGAATGCAAGCATTCGCAAAGGAAAATTAGGCATTATTTTTTCTGGGATGAATGGCTTATTATTTGGTTTAGAAAATATTTTAGTGGTCTATATGGCCGCGAAAATGGTATTGGCGGGTAATTTTACCATTGGTATGTTGTATGCTTTTATGTCTTATAAAAGCCAATTTACTTCACGCGCTGCAGCACTCATTGAAAATTTTATTGAAATAAAAATGTTAGGTTTGCATTTAGAGCGCTTAGGCGATATTGCTTTAGAGCCAGCTGAGAAAACTGAAACCTGGCATAGCTTAGATAAGCCAAAATTAAATGGACAAATAACTTTAGAGAATATTGCTTTTAAATATAGTGACAATGAGCCTGAAGTTTTAAGTGGTATCGATTTTACGGTGGCGCCTGGTGAATCGGTGGCGATTATCGGGCCCTCTGGCTGTGGTAAAACCACATTAATGAAAATTATGATGGGAATTTTTAAGCCCACCATGGGACAAGTATTAATCGATAACCAGCCTTTAGAAAAATTTGGTATGCAAGCCTATCGAGAACAATTTGGTACGGTTATGCAAAATGATCAGTTATTATCAGGCTCAATTAGTGAAAATATTACGTTTTTTTCCCAAAGAGTGGACGAACAGCGCCTAAAAGTGTGCACTAAAATGGCAATGATTGACCAAGATATTGAGCAGATGCCCATGGGGTATAATACTTTAATTGGTGATATGGGGGCTATGCTTTCTGGTGGGCAGCAACAGCGCTTGTTATTAGCTAGGGCCTTATATAAAGCACCTACGGTATTATTTTTAGATGAAGCGACTAGTCATTTAGATGTGGCGCTTGAGCAGGCTGTAAATGGGGCGGTTAAACAACTTAATATTACGCGGATCATTATTGCTCATCGTCCTGAAACCATTGCTTCAGCAGATAGAGTGGTATTGTTAACCGCTAAAGGGCTAATTGAGCAAAATACTTAGCAGCAATCCCGTAATCCCTTATTTTGATCTAGGCGAGGGGATGATACTTCAAAGCCGTTAGGGATCCTTGACTCGCATAACAACTTGGATCTTTGGATGCATTCCAGCAATATGCGACTTGCTTAACTAAGGGATGACTTTTAAAAAGAAGGGCTAGCAGTCATAGTTGTGCTATGTTGTTACCCCCATTAAACCTGGGGGTTATCTTGTGACGCTAAATAGGCCCAACAAACCTATTATGGTTTAAATAATATCGCCTTAATGCTTTTATAGGCCTTGCCATGCGCATCATTAAGGTATGCTGCAATCACCGCACCTAAAATACCTAACAGTAAAGACGTATGATAAGGCAGCATTGTTACTTGGCCGGCTACCCACCCAAAAACAAAACAAAGCGCGATAAATTGAATAAGATTAAGTTTCATTCTATTATTTTCCTGGTGGCTGATTATGAAGCTCATTAAGGTTATTAACCCCATGATTGATAATAAGCCCGGTCGCGGCAATTCCCATGCCAGCTGGCCCTCCAGTAACCAAGCCGACTGCTAAAGTGGCAGCAATGGTTCCAAGGTTTATATGAAACCCTCCACTGACTTGTTCCAAGTAGATCCCATTGAGTTCCTTCATTTTTTCCTCTTTTTTCCGCTAAACAACTGCTTGAATACGGAGTTTTTGTGGTTGCCAAGACAATTTTTACGTAAAGTAAGCTGAAAATAGTAGATCTGTTTTAGGGGGCAACTCCACTTAGGCAATATTGTAAACCCAATTATCATAGCTTTGAAAAAAAAATTAAACTTGATTGGGATCTTTTATCACAAATTGCGGTAGAGTTTTAACGGTTTTATTAGTTGTAAAACTTATAGTTTTAATCTCTTCATTCTCTTTAATCCAAAAAATGGCGCGCGATTCAGGGTTAAATACACTCCATTGATAATGACTTATTTCCTGACCCTCTCTCAATCCGGCTTTATATGCATTACTCTGTGTGTCTATATTCCGGATAACCTTTTTTTCAATTAAAGTGAGAAAATCCAGGCAAAGTGTAGGGACTTCAACTTGCGCTTCTACTAGCTCAACAGAGGGTCCAAATGAGATATCCTTGAATTCAAACAGAGTACCATCTTGTATATATTCGATATATTTATGCCAGAGGTTGCTTTTAAGGTTTTGCTTAAAATACTTTTCAATTACTTCATTGTATGAAGCCTGTCCCATATGAGGCTTGTGTTTTGAAAGAAAGCCTTTCATGAAAATATCAAATGAATCTTGATTATTTGAGTTCATATGACATGCCAGATATTTTGCAAAAAAATGACCACGCAACTGGCTTAAAAGACGGTAATTTAAATCCTTTGGATACTTCTCAACAATAATTTTATTTGATACATCATTAATCGGCAAAGCATAGTACGCTTTAATGAAATCGTTAAATACTTCTATGTACTCATTAAATGATATAGTGCCACTTTGATATGCATGTAGTAACCCGTAGTAATCGTTGAAACCTTCCATATACCAAAGTATGTTAAAGTCTTTTTCTTGGAAATAGTAATCAGGTTGCAAAGGGGTATGCCCATGCTCAAGCTCATGTGCTAAAGCCCAATAGTAATATTTTGAAGAAACTTTTTGCTCTAGGGGATATTGCATAGTCATTGCACCATAATAGTGAGTGCCAATATTTATATTATCCTCCCCTTTGGGGGCTTCTAATAAAATAATTAAATAGTTTTTAAAATCAAATCTATTCCAGAAATTGATTTGTGTTGTCATGATGTCTTGAATGGTTAGTAAATGTTGTTTTAAAGCCTGAAAACCTTTCTTATGGGCGACCCTTATAGGGTGTTTGCCAACATGAAATACTTCTTGTACCAAATCAGTGCCACCTACAAATACACTATTTTTCAAGTTATCTAAGGTTCCTAAGTGTGATGCTTCTTTATTGTGAGAGGGTAAGCTGGATATAATATTAAAATCATCTGAAAAACCATTAAAATGGATATTGATGCGCCACTCTTCATTATCATTTTCTGGTAACACCAAGACTTTATCAGCCTTAAAATGTAAAAAATCACTTTCAAGAATTGGCCCTCCAATTAAATTGGATTCATTGACGACACATAATTGATAAGAAAAATCAACCATTTCATTGGGTGATTTGGACACTTTAACTACATTAGGTTCGTTGGTTATCTCTATCTTGGGAAGGTTTTCACTATTAACGTGAAAATAATTTACGCCTAGCGGGACTGTAATAAACAATTCACCATCATCGTTTAACTGTAACTTGGAGCTTACCTGCAAGCAGGGGCCGTTTACTCCCTCTACTTCCTTTACTTCCTTTACTTCCTCTACTTTGATATAGGAGATATCGAATTCTCCTAACCAAGGGGTAGGGGCGCAATGCCCCAACCCACAATATAAGAAAATGGTAAAAATAAATATTTTATTGAGTTTTACTACCATGTAAATTTCACTTCAATCCCACCACCTGTTACATGGCCTCCACTTGTATATATGGAGGGACCCACCGACATATTGTCATTAATTGGTGCCATAATTGCTGTGCCGGAGCTACTATTGCCAGCGTAAGCTGAATGGATTTCAATGTTTGGAGGATTAGATGATGAATTACTTTTTCCTCCAGAAATTAATAGTAATTCATTATTTGAGATTGAACGTAGCCTTCTACTCATAAAAAATATCCTTAATTAATTTTATTGCTTGTACTTGCCTGCTTAACAGGTTTTCCTTTTGAAATAAAATTAATCCATCGTGTCTGCATAATTGAATATCAGATTGTTATATAAGAATTAAGTGGTTGTGCATCCTTAAAGGGAAGATGATATTCCTGGCTAAGGATATTGTCAATTACAAAATACTTATTTTAACTGTAGTGAAGTGGCTGAACAGCGCCTAAAGGCGTGCACTAAAATGGCGATTATTGACCAAGATATTGTGGAGTTGCCCATGGGGGATAATACTTTAGGGGGCAACTTTACTAGGGCCTAAAGCACCTACGGTATTATTTTTAGATGAAGTGCTTGAGCAGGTTGTAAATAGGGCGGTTAAACAACTTAATATTGCGTGGATTATTATTGCTTATCGTCCAGAAACTATTGCTTCAGCAGATAAAGTGGTATGGTTCACCGCTAAAGGGCTGATTGAGCAAAATACTTAGCCACGGGCACATTGAGCTTATTGCAGGGCAAGTCATTGGCAATGAGTCATTATCTGGCGTTATTGTGTTTTATAATGCTGAAAAATTTCCTCAATGGCTTGTTGGTTAGGGGCTAAACGAATCACTGATTTTTGCATCTCATCTAAGGTATGGCGGAACTCTGAATCAAAGTGCGGCGCATCAACGCTAGCTTTTATTTTATAAATCGCCAGTGCGATATGCTCTGCTTTGGTGTGTTCATTTAATTCAGCTTGGAATAATTCGTTAAAGGTTTTGATTAATGCTTCAATTTGTACTTGTTGTGGATTTTTTTTGCAAAAAACTTTAAACCAACGTCCTAAGCCTTGGTAGGGCTGCTGGTGATAAGATTGCAATAACTCAAGTTGCTTTTCTACAAAAATATCGAGTTGACTGGATTGGGAAGTTTGCCATAGGTGCGGCGTTTTATGTTCAGGCGTGGATGAAAGAGCAGAATTGCTGGCATCAGGAGATCCAAGTTGGCGCTGTTGTGCCAAGGAGTGTTCTGTGGTGGACAATTGCTCAGTTGAGGGTTTATCAGTTGCAGTCGTCACTTCACTTAACTCAAAAGAGCTTGCTTCAGTAGTCGCTAAAAATGCTGAGTCTTTGGGAGAAGAAGTGATTTCAGAGGCATTTTCACTTGGCTCCAAAGAAGAGGTAAAAGCTTGTTGCTCTATATTATTGGGGGCTTGATGAGTTAACCATTCACGATACGTTACAATTTTGCTTTTGGCATTTTCTAAAAACTTATCAGTGAGGTGTTTTGCTTTTTCATTAACCGTAGTATGATCTAAAGGATTATCGGGTAACGGATCTCTGGGCTCTATATAACCGGTGACAATACCTGCAAAAGTTTCTGGTGTCATATTAAGCAATTGGGGATTAGTTTGAATTTTATGGATCATCTCTTGATTGGTAGCGCTAAAATCACAATTTAAAAAATAACTTAAAGTCATTTTTTGCCCTTCATCCATTAACTGATCATTCACTAAATGCGTAATATTAAATTGATTTTCTTGGGATATATCTACAAAAGAGTCTTGTTCATTAGCTAATTTTTTATCAATTTTTCTTAAAATAGAGCTATAGGTTCTAAAAGCATTTTCACAAAGTATCTTTTGGGTTTCATGCTTTTCTTGTTCTGCTTGACTTGCCACTTTATATTTATGATTTAATTGCTCAAGATGACTGATTTGTTGTTGCTTATGGTTGAGTTGTGCTTCAATTCTATGGATTAATTTTTCTAAAGCATCTGCATGTAAATTATCTGTATTATGTGTCGTTACTGTGTTTTTTTTTGCAGTAATTTTTTGGATTTCTTGATTTTGTTGGGTAATTTGTTGTTGAATTTTTGCGCTTTGTTCTTGCGCTTTGTGGTTACGTTTTATGGCAAAATTTGCATTAGCCATCGCTGAACTTGCGATTTTTCTTTTTTCAATGACTTGATGGCGCAGGGTATTGAATGCATGGCTTTGGTTAGCCATTTGGCAAATTTCATTAAATTTATGATTAAACCTAAGTATATCTTTGGCCGCATCGCTAGATATTTTATTATTTTTAACCGATCTTTGAGTTGTATTAGGTAAAGGTGGTTGCGCCAGGGGGAATGCATTATTTGCATTGCGAGATAGGGCATCGATTTGCTGGTCAGCACGCATTGGGATCGCTCCTTAAAAGAAGTAACATTTAAATTATAAAGTAAAATACGTAAATTTAAGATCTATGCTTACTTTATCGTCAAAATAGCTAATTACTTCAGGGTAGTTTGTTATGCTATATGTGCTGCATAAGTGAGCAGTGTTTAAAAAATCATTGAGTTGATTATTCATTTAATTATATTTTATCCAATTATTAGTTAATTTAGTGGCTTACTTAAATTAGACTGCTTGGCTGCATCAAAGTTTCCAGTGATCTTAAATTTTTAGGTCAATTTTATACATTAGGAAAAATGATCCAGTGCTTTATAGGTAACCTTTAACTAAGTTAACTATATAAAAGTTAATTGCTTTATGTTAGCTATGCCAAAAAAATGGGTCTCTAGCATGACTTCACAGAGCAGAGTCGATAAAATAAGGCCTTAATGAATAAGTATGATTTGGATAATGGTTTATGGTTATTACGCGTTTTGCCCCCAGTCCCACCGGCTCACTTCATTTTGGCAGTGTTCGTACCGCGTTATATTGTTGGCTATATGCGCAAAAGCAACAGGGAAAATTTATTTTAAGAATAGAAGATACCGATCGGGAGCGCTCAACGGATGCCGCCATTGATCTTATTTTTGAAGGCTTAACTTGGTTGGGGTTAACCTGGGAAGGGACGCCAATTTATCAAACCCAACGTATGTCACGTTATCAAACGGTACTCAATCAATTGTTAGAAAATCAACAGGCCTACCGTTGCAGTTGTTCCAAAGAGCGGCTTGAGGCACTACGGGTGGAGCAAATCGCGAATAAACAAAAACCACGTTATGATGGCCACTGTCGTGATTTACAGCTTAGCGCAAACACGCCGCATGTGATCCGCTTTAAAAACCCACAATCAGGGCAGGTTGCATTTGACGATTTAATTCGCGGTTCGATTGAAATCAGTAACCATGAATTAGATGATTTAGTGTTGTGTCGCTCAGATGGCAATCCGACCTATAACTTTTGTGTAGTAGTGGATGATTGGGATATGCAAATCACTCACGTATTACGTGGCGATGATCATATTAACAACACCCCCCGCCAAATTAATATCTTAAAAGCGCTTAAGGCACCGATTCCACAGTATGGGCATATGCCTATGATTTTAGGTCCAGATGGAAAGAAACTCTCCAAACGACATGGTGCAGTCAGCGTATTGGAATTTAAACAACAAGGGATTTTACCGCAAGCTTTATTAAATTATATGGTGCGTTTAGGTTGGGCCCATGGCGATCAGGAAATCTTTACGTTAGCTGAAATGATTGAATTGTTTGATATTAAAGCCATTCATGCTGCAGCTTCTGCCTTTAACCCAGAAAAACTGCTGTGGTTAAATCAACATTATTTAAAAACTGAGCCGCCTGCCTCTATTGTGCCGCAGCTTGCCCTGCAGTTTGAAGCCCTACAAGTCAATACCCAAGCCGGCCCCCCCTTAGAGGCTATTGTGGTTGCGCAACGTGAACGGGTTAAGACCTTAAAAGAAATGGCTGAGCGTAGCCTTTATTTTTATCAACCCGTCACTGAATATGATGCCTCAGCGCTTAAGCAACATATCACTGCACAAACGCTAGATTGGCTAGTGCAGTTAAAAGATGCGTTAAATGCACTTGTTGACTGGACGCCAGAAGAAATTCACGGTACTATTAAGCGGCTTTGTGGGGCACTAGGGATTGGTTTTGGAAAAGTTGCACAACCAATTCGCATTGCTATAACTGGCAGTACGGTATCACCGTCAATTGATATCACGCTTGCCTTAGTAGGTAAAGCCACCACCTTGCAAAGAATTGACGCGTTAATGACTTTTATGGATAAAATTGAAATGAAGTCTTGACAGCAGCAGAGCAGAATCGTAGAATTCTTGCCTGATGCAGCGGGGCTATAGCTCAGCTGGGAGAGCGCTTGCATGGCATGCAAGAGGTCGGCGGTTCGATCCCGCCTAGCTCCACCAAATGTAAAATTTGTGGAAACAGTTGTCCCCATCGTCTAGAGGCCTAGGACACCGCCCTTTCACGGCGGTAACAGGGGTTCGAACCCCCTTGGGGACGCCATCTTTTTTTCTGTTAACCTCAATCAGTGATAGAAAAAGATGGCGCCATAGAATGTGTCATCCCATCTAAAATCAAGTTAAGCTTACCTTTCAAAACTTCAATGAAAAATCAAACTAATTACAAAGCAGCGATTAAGGCTGAACCTATACTTATTAGCCGCCAATAAGGTTTACTTTTTGCGGGGAACCTAAGTTTTGATTGATGCGTTTCTAATCTTGCTTTTTAACCTGTTGAGCGATATAAACTCCTATAGAGTAACCCATTTATTACCTCATTTATCGGGTGCTATCTAATTTGCAGCTGGGGTTTGGTAAGTCACAATGTAACTATTAATCATTAACAGCAATTTCTTATTAAATATGATGTTATATGGCATTCAGCGACTTTGAATATCAGTAAAAGCAGATAATACCATATTTTGTTGACAACTAAATTGCCTACAAAAGCGGGTAACTGTCACATGATATCCTGACTACTACAAATCAATATGTTAACACTAAGCGACTTTGTCGTACTATAACTACCAAGCGACTTTGTCGTAATCCATTACCAAGGGAAATTGACGGATACACTTTATAAGTGCTTTCTTTATTCTATTTTGAATATTGGGAGTACAGAGAATGATCGTCATGGACTCTAAGGCTCAACTAACAGTTGATATTATAACTAAAGTGGCTGAACAGAAAATTACCACATATAATGCTGCAAAAATTAATTAAAAATCTGTTCGGAAAAGTGTTGCCAGATCATAGCTTCCTTTGCCAAAGATAAGGATAATATTCTCACATGAAAAAAGTGTCAACAAAAATAAGTGTATTAATCATATATTGTTTACTGCCAATGGCTTTCTTTGAGCTCTATGACATTTTCACCAGTCCAACGGCCAGTAATATACAAAGAATAGGGCTGTCGTTAGCTTTAGGAATTTCCATGGCCTATTGTAATGGATTCAAACTATATAAAGACCAAGCTGATTAATCTTAAGATGAAACAGCTTTACACTAACAAAAGGTGCACTTTAGTAAAAATGTATTGAGCTAAGTATGGGATATACTTAGTAAAATTATGATTAAAGTGTGTGATTCATAGTGAAACTAGGGGCATTCCCCCTAGTTTGCGATTAAGCGGCATAACTATCGATGGTTAGTTTTATTTTGGCTGCGTTGTCCCCGTCGTTTATCGGCAAAGTGGTTAGGACTGGCTTTTTGCGCACGAAAAGGCTTTTTAGCTGGAACATGAGTTTTTGCGATAGGTAGAGCATGTTGCGGTTCAAAGCCTTCAATTTCTTCGCGTTTAATTTTGCATTTGAGTACTCGCTCGATATCTTGAAGCTGCTTAATTTCATCGGCACTGACTAAAGAAAGGGCCTGACCATTAGCACCGGCGCGACCAGTACGTCCAATACGATGAATGTAATCTTCAGGGATATTGGGTAAATCAAAATTTACCACCTGTGGCAATTGGTCAATATCAATCCCTCGTGCTGCAATATCGGTTGCCACTAAAATTTGTGTTTTTCCATTTTTAAAGCTTTCTAAAGCTTTAGTACGTTGTGCCTGACTTTTATTGCCATGAATCGCGGCGGCATGGATATTATCTTGGCATAATAGTTTGACCAGTTTGTTAGCGCCATGCTTGGTGCGACTAAAGACCAATGCTTGATACCAGCCATGTTCGCGGATCAAATGGCTTAGCAAATCGGCTTTGCGGGCTTTATCAACCGCATATAATTTTTGTTCAACACTGGTGGCTGCAGTATTTTTGGGGGTGACATTGACTTCAACTGGTTGATGTAAAAAGCTTTTAGCAAGTTGTTGGATTTCATTGGCAAAGGTAGCTGAAAACATTAAATTTTGTCGCTGTTTAGGCAATAAAGCCAGAATTTTTTTAATGTCATGCACAAAGCCCATATCTAACATGCGGTCGGCTTCATCTAGCACCAATATTTCCAATGCATTAAATTTCACCGCATTTTGTTGATGCAAATCCAGTAATCGTCCTGGGGTGGCCACTAAAATTTCTACACCAGACCGTAATTTCATCATTTGTGGATTAATTTTTACGCCACCAAATACCACAGCAGAACGCAGCTTAAGGTATTTGCCATATAACTCAACACTATGATGAATTTGCGCGGCCAGTTCCCGAGTTGGGGCCAAAATTAAGGCTAACGTTTGGTTACTTCTGGCAGGCGCTTTATCACTGAGCTTTTGTAGCATGGGCAATACAAACCCTGCGGTTTTACCCGTACCAGTTTGGGCAGAGGCCATCACATCATTGCCACGCAATACCAGCGGGATGGTTTGAGTTTGAATAGGCGAGGGGGTTTTATACCCCTGATCGCTGACCGCATTCACTAAAGGCGCGGCTAAGCCAAGATGGGTAAATGTCATAATGTTTCCTATAAGGGTTATGGGCAACCAATGGTTGTGATCAATAAATTATTTATTTAATAGGTAAGTTAACCAGCATTTTTATAGTTCTGTTTTTAAAATATTGCTGATTAATATGTGCGCTTGGCACGTTGCGATGCTTAAAGGCATCTTTAAAGAGGGGGTTGGCTTAATCGCCAAACGACTAGTAATAACGTGCTTGCTTACTATCCTAGTTAAGCCGCTAAGGATATCATGTTAAGTCACCTACATAAAGAAAATTTTATTGCTAAGGGCAGAATAAGTGAACGATAGCGCAATACCGGGCTTTTACACTTAATAATAAATTAGTCAATATTCTAAATATTTTTGAATTCTTTACTGATCATCGGTATATTAGCCAGGACACAAGCAAGTTAAAATGAGGCCATTATGAAAATATTAACCAATACTGAATTAAATGCGGTGGCAGGTGGTGCTATGGGATTTGGCATTGCATTGGCTTATGGGGCCAATAATTTAGATTATTATAGTTCACAAAAAGCCGTGATGGCCATTGATGGTTTGAGTTATTTTGGTGCAATCAGCTATACCGTGGCCACAGCGCCGGGTATTGCCTCTACGCCAGTTGTCGTTGCGGCAATGGCGGTTGGGGTTGCCAGTAGTATGGCCATCGGTGCGATGAGCCATTATGTTGGGTATAATGTAGGGCGTTGTTTTGCAGGGCCAGTAGAACCCGTTGCAGCATAATTTATCGTTTAAGTACGGTTAATCAGCTCTGCTATATGGGTTAATGGTGTTAAGTTTATGTGACTTCTCACCGCCCTATCGGGGGATGCTTCTTATTTCGTTAGCCGTTGCTCAATAGTATCGAGACTTACGCAGCTTCCATAAGCAAAGACGAGTGTCCAGGGGCCTTTAATTCCAGAATACCTTTATCACGGATATTGAGGGCGGCATTTAAGTCGCGAACTATATCCGTTACTCCGCAAGCTGGACAGTCCCATTTGCGTACCGATAAAGGCATTTCTTCCATTTTATGACGCAACCATGGCACGTTTGCATAAAACTAGAGTGTGAATGGGTAGAGATGGATGGCGAACCAGACCATGTTCATTTGCTTATTTTTTACCCTTAAAAATTATCAATCAGCGTCATGGTCAATAATTTGAAAGCCGTTTCATCTCCTATTGCGACTTCAAAACACATACCTTACAAGACAGAGTAAAAGCGCTGCCTTATGATCCACTGCGGGCAGTGCAGCAATTGAAACTTTAAAAGCTTACGTAGAGCGTCAAGCAACGCCAGATTAAGCCGCTTTCGCGGCTTACGCCTTATCTCCCCGCCCTCATCGGGCGAGGGTTTACGGAGAAATTGCTAAAATAATAATTGATTTAGTTTAATGTTTTAAAATTAAACTTGAATCGTTATTTGGCTAAATGTACATTAGCAATGAATAAGATCATGGTGGCCAATGGTTAAGGCACAAGGCTTTTTTATTAATGCATTGAGCAAGTAGGGAAACTTAGCATGGGGCAGTGTCAATTAAGTGTGCTTATTATTACCAAAAATGAAGCCCATAATATTAAAGCATGCCTAGAGTCAGTACAATTTGCCGATGAAATTATTGTGTTTGACTCAGGAAGTAATGATGGTACCCCTGATATTTGTCAGCAATATGGCGCCAAGATCACTGTAACCGGGGATTGGCCAGGTTATGGATTGCAAAAAGCCAGAGCTTATGCACAAGCGAGGGGCACTTGGATTTTATGTATTGATGCAGATGAAAGGTTAAGCCCAGCTTTACAACAAGAAATTCAACTGGCAATTAAAGATACGCGTTATAGTGCCTATCAACTCCCTTTTGTTTCTAGTTATTGTGGGCAAAAAATCTATTTTGGAGATTGGTATAAAGAACAACATATGCGTTTATTTAAACGCCAGCAATACCATTTTTCTAAAGCGATAGTGCATGAAGATTTAGTTTATATCGGTAACCCTTGTCCTGAAAAAATTGGTCAATGCACTGCGCCAATTTATCATTTTCCCTTTCCCCATATTGATAGTGTACTTAAAAAGCTCAATCAGTATTCTGCAAGTGGCGCGGCGCAAAAATATCAGCAAGGAAAGCGTGCCTCATTATGGACGGCAATTAGTCATGGAATATGGACTTTTATCCGCGGCTATTTTATTCGGTTAGGCTTTTTAGATGGCCGCGCCGGCTTTATGTTGGCGGTATCTAATGCAGAAGGCACCTATTATCGTTATTTAAAATTAATGTGGTTACATGAGCAAAATCAAGTCCAGTCTACCCCAAAAACCTAAGCTTAAAGTTTAACTATGACTGATTAAGGCTTCCCAACGTTGATAAGCAAGTGCCAAGGTTTTTTCAAGTTTTTGTAAAGCGGTGCTTTTTTCTAAAATCGTTGCTTGCTCTTTTTGATAAAAATCGGGATCACTCATTTCTTGTTGCAAGGTATTGAGCTGTTTTTCCAAATCGGTAATAGTGTCTGATATATCGCTTAATTCACGTTGTTGTTGATAATTTAAGCGAGATTTAACCGGCTTTTTTTCTTTTTTAACTGGGGCAGAGGATTTGGTTTTATTATTTGAAGTCGTTTTGGGTTTGGACTTAGTGGTGCTGCTTTGTCTAACATAGTCGTAATAGCCTCCATAATAGGCCATAATTTTTCCTGGGGCTTCAAAGGCAACACATTGCGTGGCAATATTATCAATAAATTCTCGATCGTGGCTAACCAATAATACAGTGCCAGTATAATTTAGCAGTAGTGCTTCTAAAATTTCCAGTGATTCTATATCTAAGTCATTAGTGGGTTCATCTAAAATAAGAAAATTAGCTGGTTTAGAAAATATTTTGGCCAGTAATAAACGATTACATTCCCCGCCAGATAAAGTTTTGGCCAAACTTCTTGCGCGTTCTGGGGAAAACAAAAAATCACCTAAATAGCTAATAATATGTTTACGTTGCCCTTGGGTTTCAATAAAATCTTCGCCTTCCACGACGTTATCCACTAAAGATTTATTTAAATCAATTTGGTCACGAGTTTGGTCAAATAATGCAATTTGATTGGTAGCACTTTGCTTAATAATACCTTGTTGTGGGGCCAGCTTGCCGATTAATAGGTTAATTAAGGTACTTTTCCCTGCGCCGTTGGGTCCAAGCAATGCGATTTTATCTCCACGAGCTATGGTAATAGAAAAATCTTCAATCAGTGGCGTTTGGTCTTGATAGCGAAAATGCGCTGCTTTGGCTTCAATGGCAATATTGCCTTTGGTGTGGAGTTCATTGGCTTGAAAGGTTGGCGCCTGAGCTCTATTTTGACGTTGTTGACGCTGCGCTCTTAGGGCCTCTAGGGCACGTACGCGGCCTTCATTTCGGGTTCGTCGTGCTTTAATGCCTTGGCGGATCCACGTTTCTTCTTGCGCTAGTTTTTTATCAAATTCTGCCTGGTGATGTTGTTCTACTTCTAAGGCATGGGCTTTTCTTTGTAAATACAGTGCATAATCTTCAGAGTAGGCGGTTAAGTTACCTTGGTCTATTTCTAAAATACTGGTGGCAATTTTTTTGAGCAAAGCCCGATCATGGGTAATAAATAAAATAGATTTAGGATATTGTAGTAAATACTGTTCTAACCATTGTACCGTTGCAATATCTAAGTGATTGGTAGGCTCATCTAGTAATAATAAATCAGGTTGGCGCACTAAAACTTGGGCTAAACCGACTTTTCTACGCCACCCACCTGACAATGAATCCATGGTTGCTTGAGCAGGTAACGACAATTCACTGATGATCCGTTCAATACGTTGTTGCATCACCCAACCATCTCGGGCTTCGATTTCATGTTGCAATTTATCTAAGCGATTAAGCCATTGTGCTTGAGACAGTTCTTGGCCTTGATTGGCAGCAAGTTGATGGTATTCATGGATCAAAGCGCCTAAATCACTTAACCCTAGGGCAATGGTTTCATATACAGTTTTTTGAGTTGCCAACGGCAAAGCTTGGGTCAGTAATGCCACATCGATATGCGGGGCTTTGGCAATTTTGCCTGAATCTGGAAATTCCAAACCCGCTAAGATGCGCATTAGGGTGGATTTACCCGCACCATTGCGACCAATTAACGCAATTCTTTCTTTGGGTTGAATTTGTAAATTTACTTTATTTAATAAAGGAAAATTCCCTAAAGATAGACAAAGTTGATCTGCACGAAGGATAGTCATAAATTTAAATCAGTCTTTATTGATGGCAAGTTATCTAGGGCGCTATTGTATAGTACTCTGGCTGAGCATGCACTAATGAACCCTATCATTTTACTATTTTTTGAGTTAACCAGCCTAATTTTCGTTTGTTGACTGATTTAACGAGGTTTGCGTTGCGTATTGGCTGTAAGATAGCGTTGATCATGTTGGGCCAATTGTTGCTGATAATCTTGCTGTAATTGTTGTAATTGGCGGTTTATTTCCGGTGGCAGGTGCGGCATTTTATTTTGTAATGATTGCAGGGTTTGCAATATAGCATGTAATTTTTGACTGACTTTTAACGGCGATAGTTGTTGCAGGGTGGTTTTTTGTGCGATTAAGGGCCCTAAGTGTTGCGCTAACCGCGGTGCTAAAGCGCGATATTGGCCTGCTCCAGAAATACGTGATTTTTTTCCTAGCGATGGCGCTGGAGTTAATTTTTTTTGAAAGTTGCTTAAATCATTGCATAGATGGGTCGCTAGAATGCGAAATGCTGCATTACCCTGTTCCAGGGGTGGGATAAGCTTGGTCTCTGGCAGGGACAAAGGTTTAGCAAAGTGCATCATCGGGGCGGGTGGCGGTTGAGCCTGTGCCGGTGATGGAACAGGGGCTAAATGTGGGGGGGGATGAACCATTTTTTGGGTATGTAACTGTTTTTGCACCAATTGTAATTGGTGGTTTTTTTGCCAAATTCCCAGACTAATGCCCTCTAAAATTTGTACTCGCGCCAGATCACTGATTTTTTGATTTGGTTGTAGGCTCTGTACAACTTTGTTAAGTGAATGGCTGCGCACTGAGGTAAGCCATGGCTTTAATTGGCTGAGTTTATCTTGAGTTAGTGAAGATTGATGTTGGATCCAATGTTGGAGATGATGTAACCATTTGAGCCCTTGATTTAGTGATTTGGCTTCTTGGTGGAGTTGTTGGTTAAAACGACGTTGATATCCTTGGTCTGCTACAGCGCGATGCACTTGGCGTACTTCTTTCAGTGGGGCTAATTTGAGTTCATTAAGCTGTTTGGGATCTGCAGTGGTTGGTGTCAGCGCCAAATATTGGACAGGATTTTGGGCATTGGGGTACTCGGTGAGTACTTGGGCAATGACCACCTGGTTGGAAATAAAATTGAGTGCAGTGTGAGAGAACTGATACATATCGTGGTGCGCTTTTGCCACCACTGTGGGCTGAAAACGAACACTTAATGTAAAGGGCTCAGAAGACAAGGAGATGCCTAATTGAGATAAGCTTTGTGCAATGGTGGTCGAGGATTGGGGTAACGGTTGCGTATGAGCCAAGGCTAAGGCTTGAGCTTGATCAATGGCTATAGAGAGCTGTTGACCCTTTAATGTTGCATAGAGTGCGTCATTTGCCCTTAATTGCAATGTACTGGCTAAATCTACGGCAGCAGGCAAGTGCTTAATGGCGGGAAATTTTTTAAAGATCAATAACGCCAATTGTAAATCTTTAGAAGTCACATTCAATTGCATAGACTTAGTCACCTAGGTATACAGGCTAAATTAGGATATTACATAGCAAATATCACTTTGATTGCAGACATTTTAGTATACATAAGATAAGTTGCGCGACATATTTAGATGAGTGGCAACATTATGGTGCTTAATAAAATGAGTGAAGGGTTAAATCATTGAATTTGATAAAGATTAGGGCACGCCAATTTTAAGTGACAGTCCTTAGCTGGTTCATGACTTGCGATAGTAAATTTCCTTCCTTATGATGATAGGTTAAATCACTGTGGTTAAATTCAAGGAAAGAATATGTCAAGTATGACTTACGATGAAGTACAATATGAGAGCTACCCTTATAGTCAAACCCAGCCTGAGCAATTATATACCATTGCTAAGTTATTTGATTTATCCGCGCCAAACTTTGCTAAAGCTCGTGTTTTAGAACTTGGTTGTGCCAGTGGTGGAAATATCATCCCTATTGCCAGTCGTTTTCCGAAAAGTCAATGTGTTGGGGTGGATTTATCGATTAAGCAGATCCATGCCGGTCAAGCTATCGTGGATGATTTAGCCTTACAAAATATCCAACTCATTCATGCCTCCATTACAGAAATTAATGAAGCATATGGTCAATTTGATTATATTATTTGTCATGGAATTTTTTCATGGGTAGCTCAAGATATTCGAGATAAAATATTTGAGATTTGTCAATCGCGATTAAGCCCGCAGGGTATTGCTTATATTAGTTATAATACGTTGCCAGGTTGGAATATGATTCGAAGTATTCGCGAAATGATGCGTTTTCATGTGCAGGGTATGAGTTGTGCGCAAACTAAAGCTAGCCAAGCGCGCGCTTTATTAAAGTTCTTAGGGGAAGGCTTAGCCAATGAAGACAGTGCTTATGCCAAATGTTTACAATATGAAATTAAATTATTAGATTTACAAGCAGATTCTTATCTATTGCATGACCATCTTGAAGAAATTAATGAGCCTACTTATTTTTACCAATTTGTTGAACAAGCACGCAAATTTAACTTAAATTATTTAGCAGATCAGCCATTATCTTTAATGTATCCCGGCAATTTGCCCCAAAAATTTGCGGAGGAAATCAGTAAAATTACTGATATTGTGCGTTTAAATCAATACATGGATTTTGTGCGTAATCAACGTTTTAGAAGTACTTTATTGTGTCATGCTAACCTTGAGATTAATCGGCAATTATCCCCTAGTAGTATCACTAAATTTTATTTAACCTATACCGGTAAGCCGGTACAATTACCTCAGCAATATACGAGTGATGAAGCCCTGCAATTTATTGGACCTAGCATTACTTTAACCGCTACCCATCCTGTGGCGAAATACGCTATGGCGTTATTACAAAAAAATGCTGCTAAACCGATGGCATTTAGTGAATTATGTCAGCAGGTAGTGACTTATTTTGCTGAGCAATATAGCGAGTCTCAAATAAGTGAATACTTAATTAATCAACTTAACTTGTTACGTTTAGCTTTAGGAGGGTTGATTCATTTGCATAGCTGTCCAGGTCATTATACGCAAACCGTTAGTGCTTATCCCAAAGGCTTTGGTTTAGGGGTACGCCAAGCCAGTGAGCAACCTTGGGTCACCAACTTGCGTCATTCGGTAATTCAATTAACTGCTTTTGAAAAAATGTTATTGAAATGCTTAGATGGAAAGCAATCGCTTGCTCAATTAGAGGCATATTGTTTAGAACAAGTAAAATTAAAAGAATTTAAGCTGGTTGATGGGGTGCAGCAACCAATACAAAATACGCCAGCGCAAATTAAAACCTTGGTGGCACAAACCTTAAGTCGATTTGCTGAAAATGCATTATTAGAGGCGTAAATTTAAGGTGGCTTGACAAAGCCTCAGCTTTTTCGCAATCATAGCAGAATAATTAACTAAAAATAGATAAAGCTGGTTAATTTTTTTACTGCTAGGGATGGATAGCAATGCCTTGGATGGCCACCGTAAGTCATATTTTCGGCGCACTGGTTTGTGGTGGGGTAACAGTATATCTATCGCGCCATCGATATCACCGTCAACATATTCCATTATTAATTACAGGTTGTGCCATTACCACACTTTGGGCAATCTTAGCCACGTTATATGCAACCCAATTAATGCAAGATGATACCTATGTAGTATTGGGCGATATTTTAAAAAATTGGGTTTGGTGTTTTGCATTACTACAAATCTTAAGGTGTTCACCTAATTTAACCGCGCCAATTTGGTATGGGCATCGTTATGTTTCTTATGCTTTATCGTGGCTTGGTTTAGGATTAATGGTGACCACTTTTGCCATTCATTTTTACAATGAATGGTGGCCAAACGCGGCTGCAGCATTAAGCAGATTGGGGTTTATTGGACAAGTTTTCTTATCAGCATTGGGGTTGGTGCTCGTTGAGGGGTTATATCGACGAGTGTTGGTAGAAAAACGTTGGGCAATTCGTACCTTTTGCTTAGGTATGGGTTGTTTATTTTGTTATGACTTTTATTTGTTTACCGATGCTATCTTTTTTACGCATATTGATTATGAAATTTGGAAACTTAGAGGGTTAGTGACTGGGGTAACTGGCTTTTTTATTGGAGCAGCGGCCAGTAGCAGCCATCGTTGGACTTTAAGCTTATCGCCTTCTCGACAAGTCATTTTTAAATCAACTTTATTAGTGGGCTGTGGCTTATATTTAATCACGATATCGGCCATTGGCTATTATATGAAAGCGCACGGTGGCAGTTGGGGCCAGTCAATGCAAACCATTTTTTTTATTGGTGCAGTATTGTTGATGTTAAGTGTGGCTTTATCTGAAACGCTAAGAGCTTGGCTAAAAATTTTATTGGCTAAAAACTTTTTTAAATTGCGTTATGATTATCGTGAAGAATGGTTAAAGCTTAATCAACTGCTCACCGCAGATGATAAAGATAGAAATTTAAGAAAACGGGTAATTATGGCGTTTGCCCAATTAGCAGAAAGTTCTAAAGGTCTGTTATTTATTAAAGACAAGCAAAATAACTTTAGACTAAAAGAAACTTGGAATACCGAAGTGAATAGCTCAGTAACTATTAAACAAAGAGCTTTTAATCAGAGATTAACTCAATATCGGGGTATTGTTGAGCTTAATAGGTTACAACAAGAGTTAATCGATAGTATGAGTGATTTACCCAAGTGTTTAGTAGAGTTGTCATGGGCCTGGGCAATCGTGCCGTTAGTTTATGAGGAAACCTTACATAGTTTTATTGTATTAGGGTTGCCCAGAGTGCCGATTAAAATTAATTGGGAAATCAAAGATTTATTTGAAACTGTAGCGCAACAAGCCACTATATGTTTGGTACAACAACAACATGCTGCTGCATTATCTAGCGTTCAGCAATTTGAAGGATTTAATCGATTAGCTGCTTTTATGATGCATGATTTAAAAAATACGGTGAACCAGTTAACCCTTATTACTCAAAATAGAAAAAACTTTAAAAACAATCCTGATTTTATTGATAGTGCTTTTGCGACTGTTGCATTTGCAACCCAAAAAATTGAAAAATTAATGGCACAATTATTACATAGCCAACAGCGCAGCCAATTAGAAAAATTTGAGTTGCTTGCGGCAATTGAGCAAGCCATTAACCGTGCTAGTTCAAGTCAACCATTACCCCGGCTTCATTATGAGCAAAGGATTAATCAACTTTTTATTCAAGGGCAAAAAGAAGAATTTATTAATATAATGGGCAATTTAATTGATAATGCAAAATATGCAGTGCAGCATCAACTCAGTGGGGAAATTATAATTTTAGTTAGGGCAACCAAGAGTAAAACTATTATTCAAATTAAAGATAATGGTTGTGGTATGAAGCCGCATTTTATTCGTAATTATTTATTTCAGCCGTTTGAAACCACTAAAGGCCAACAAGGTATGGGAATAGGGGTATATCAAGCACAAGAATATGTTGAGGCCCTAGGTGGTGAGTTAACCGTTAATAGCACCTATGGTGTGGGCACTACATTTAATATTATTTTTCCTCAATCTGGTATAAGCAAATTTGATCAATCAATTCAATCAATTTCACACCCTGTATTGAGCCACGAGTGAGTCAATTTTGAGTCAAAACCCTATATTATTAATTATTGAAGATGATCTTGGCTTATGTGAGCAGTTGCAATGGTGTTTTGCTCCCTATCAAGTTGAAATAGCACATAATCAAGAACAGGCCATTACTAAATTACGTCGTTTTGAGCCAGGAGTTATTACTTTAGATGTAGGATTGCCACCAGATCCTAATGGACATAGCGAAGGATTAACTACTTTAAAAGCTATTCTTTCTTTGGCACCGCATACTAAAGTTATTATGCTTACCGGCCAGCAAGAACGCAGTATAGCCATTGAAGCCATTGGTTTAGGAGCTTATGATTTTTATTATAAACCAGTTGATGTTGATACCTTAAAATTAATGGTCACTCGGGCACAACATTTATATGAATTAGAAAAAGCCTATGCAAATTTAGCCAGCTTAAATAATCAACATAAATTAAAAGGAATTATTACTGGGCATACCGAAATGCTAAAAGTGTGCCAGATGGTAGAAAAAATCGCACCTATTGCAGTGACTACTTTATTATTAGGTGAAAGTGGTACCGGTAAGGAATTACTGGCACGAGCGCTACATGAATTAAGTCCGCGTAAACATAAGCCATTTGTGGCGATAAATTGTGCGGCAATCCCTGAAAATCTTTTAGAAAGCGAGTTGTTTGGCTATGAAAAAGGTGCGTTTACTGGTGCAGCTAAACAAACCTTAGGTAAATTAGAGTTAGCGCATGAGGGTAGCTTATTTTTAGATGAAATTGGGGATTTACCTTTGGCGTTACAGCCTAAGTTATTGCGATTTTTACAAGAACGAACCATCGAAAGAATAGGAGGGCGCACCGCGCATGCGATTGATGTCAGAATAATTTGTGCAACACATCAAAACTTACAAGAAAAAATTACCAGTAAATTATTTCGCGAAGACTTTTTTTATAGAATTGGTGAAATTGTGATAGATATTCCACCCCTAAGAGCACGAGGAACCGATGTGGTTTTAATTGCGCGGATTTTTTTAAGTCAATCTATAAAAAGTATCAAGAAAAATATTAAAGGGTTTACTGATGAGGCTATACAAAGTATTTTAAAATATAGTTGGCCAGGTAATGTTAGGGAATTAGAGAACAAAATTAAACGTGCTGCAATATTAGCTGAAACTCCTTATATTACCGCTAAGGACTTGGCACTACCCACTATTGCAGAAAATTTAGGTCGGTTGAATTTAAAAGAAATAAGAGAAGAAGTAGAAAGAAATGCGGTGCTACAAGCGTATGCTTTAGCTAATGGTAATTTAAGTAAAGTATCGCAATTATTAGGTATTACCCGTCCTACTTTATATAATTTAATCGAAAAATTGAAATTAAAAATTAATGTAGAAAGTTTAGAGGTTTAACTGCGGTTAAGGAGTGGGTAAAAGCTGCAGCTGATTAGTATGGGTTGTAGGCTGTTGTGTATAGTTATTAAATTGAGCTAATTCTTTAGCTAAGCCTAACTTATAACGGCATTCTTCATTGGATTGATCTAGTGCTAATCCCTTTTTATATTGGGTAATGGCTTGGTTGTAATTTTTTAATCTATAAAAAAAAGAACCCAAAATTTCATAAGTTGGTGCTTCATTGGGAAAATAACTAATGGCACGTTCAAAATATTTTACTGCACGCTGGGGTTCTTCAATTTGAATACTTAAATCGCTGAGTTGTTGTAGCGCTTTAGGATGATTGGGGAAATAATGCAAAATTGAGGCAAATTCACTCCACGCATATTCATATTTTCCCTGTTTAAATTTTTCAATGCCCTGGTTAAGGTGATAGTGCTCAATTTGCATAATTTCTTTTTTTGCGGTGGCATGATAGTAATTACGTGGCTCATAATTGTAAGCCCATGCTGCTGTACTATTTAGCAACAAACCAAGTAAAATATTGATCCCTATGCAAGCTAGCGATGAATGATTAATTTTGATCATGGTTTAACACTCAAAATTGAGGACGATACTTTATATGCTGGCATATTCTGCATAGCAGCGCAACTGGTCAATAATTCAATGCTTTGTAAGCCAAAATAGATTTTTATCTACAGTAGAGATTAAACTGTTATGCTTAAAATTAGATTTTAATTTTTGCGTTGAAGCATTAAGTATAGTTAAGCTCAAAGATAATAAAAGTATGAGGTAAAATATGAAAATTGGGGTACCCAAAGAAATTAAGGCAGATGAATACCGAGTGGGTTTAGTCCCAAGTAGTGTACGTGAATTAACTACTTTGGGGCATGAAGTTTTTATTGAATCTCAAGCAGGTCTTGGCATTGGGATCAGTGATACAAATTATATTGATGCCGGTGCCACAATCATACCCACTGCAGCTGAAGTATTTGCAGTAAGTACCTTAATTGTCAAAGTTAAAGAACCACAAGTTATTGAGTTGGATTACCTGAAACCAGCGCATATTTTATTTACATTTTTGCACCTTGGCGCAGATCTAAAGCAAGCCCAAGGTTTATTAGAATCGGGCTGCAGTGCTTTGGCTTATGAGACAGTCACTGATGCGTTTCAGCGGCTTCCGTTATTAACTCCCATGAGTATGGTAGCAGGACGTCTTGCGGTACAAGCAGGGGCACATGCTTTAGAAAAAGCGCAACTAGGACGAGGAATTTTACTGGGCGCGATACCAGGAATTGCCCCAGCTCAAGTATTAATCATTGGGGGTGGAGTGGTTGGAACCCAAGCCATTCGTATGGCAATTGGGATGGAAGCGCAGGTTACGGTGATGGATCAATCTTTAGCTTGTTTGGAAAACTTAGAGGCTAAATTTGGGGGGCGATTAAATACTGTGTTTTTTACTCAAGCTGCATTAGAATATTATTTAGCCACCGCGGATTTAGTGATTGGAGCAGTATTAATTCCAGGCAGTGCTGCGCCGAAATTGCTTACGCGAAGTATGTTGTCATTAATGCAACCAGGTAGTGTATTGGTTGATGTGGCGATTGACCAAGGGGGCTGTTTTGAAACCAGTCGAGCGACTACGCACTCTAGTCCTATGTATATTGAAGAGCAAATTGTGCATTATTGTGTAGCTAATATGCCGGGGGCTGTTCCTAGAACCGCAACTTTGGCATTAAATAATGCGACCCTACCTTTTATTATATTATTAGCTGAATTAGGTCTTTGCAAAAGTTGTGAGCAAAATAGCTATTTGCAAAATGGTCTCAATATTTATCAAGGCAAAGTAACCCATCCAGCCGTTGCCGCGGCATTAGATCATCGCTATTATGCGCCGCAAGAAGTGCTTATTAATTTAACTTTTTAGATAAGAAAAATCTATTATCCACGTAGGTTATGCCCCTAATGTATGCGGTTAGGGGCATAAGTAATTTATCGGTCTTTGGGGGCAATATAATCGCGTTTAGTTTGGCCACAGTACAATTGGCGTGGTCGGGAAATACTAAAGTCAGGAGCGCTAACCATTTCTTGCCAATGCGCAACCCAACCTACAGTACGCGCTAGCGCAAAAATAGTGGTAAACATTTTACTGGGAATGCCTAATGCTTTTAAGATAATTCCAGAGTAAAAATCAATATTTGGATATAGCTTTTTCTCAATAAAATAGGGATCTTTTAATGCAATTTCTTCTAACCTTAACGCGATATTAAATAGCGGATGGGGGTGGCCTAATTCGGCTAATACTTGATGACAACTTTCGCGCATCACTTTAGCGCGCGGGTCAAAATTTTTATAGACTCGATGACCAAAGCCCATTAATCGAAATGGATCATTTTTATCTTTGGCTTTTTCAATAAAAGTAGGAATATTTTTTTCATCTCCAATTTCTTCTAGCATCTCAATAACTGCTTCATTAGCGCCGCCATGTGCCGGCCCCCAGAGCGTGGCAATGCCTGCGGCAATGCAAGCAAAAGGATTCGCGCCAGAAGAGCCAGTTAACCGTACTGCAGAGGTGGATGCATTTTGTTCATGATCGGCATGTAATAATAAAATTTTATCCATCGCATCTACCAATACTGGATTAGGCGGGGTGCTTTGTGAGGGCACTGAAAATAACATATGCAAAAAGTTTTGGGTGTAATTTAAATGGTTTTGCGGATGATTAAATGGTTGGCCTAGTCGATATTTATAGCACATGGCAGTTAGGGTTGGTAATTTGGCAATAAGTCGAATTGCGGCTAAATCGCGCTCTTTTGCATCATGAATATCAAAGGGTTCATGGTAAAGTGCCGCTAGGGTATTGACTAAGCCGCCTAACATTGCCATCGGGTGCGCATCGCGTTTGTAGCCTTGCAAAAATTGCGTAATTTGTTCATGCACTAAAGTATGGGTATTAATATTATCCACAAATTGGGTTCTTTGCGATAAGGTAGGGAGTTCGCCATAAAGCAGTAAATAAGAAATTTCAATAAAATCAGAGTGCTCAGCGAGTGTTTCAATGGCGTAGCCCCGATACAGTAGTTGTCCATTTTGCCCATCGATAAAAGTAATTTTGGACTGACAAGCGGCAGTAGAGCGAAAACCGGGATCATAGGTAAATATTCCGGCGCTGCTTAAGCTGCGGATATCTAGCACGTTAGGACCCAGGGTTCCTTTAAAAATGCCTAAAGTCATTGGTTCTTGATTGGGCAAAGTAAGCTTAGCACTGTCATCACTGGCCATTTTGGCCTCCATTAGTATGTAAAAATTTGAATTTATTAAACCATATTCCGTATATCAGCGCGAACCCAACCGGGTTATACTTTAGTAAGTAGTATAACATAAACGTTGCGCATTGTGTATTTAGGGCGACCCAGCTTATAATGGTCACCGTCGACCTAGGATGCATTTCTTAGATCGGATTAACCTAAGGATAGAACTTTAACTATAGGATATCGTAAAATGTTGATTGATAAACGCCCTATCAACAAAAACCCGCTGTCTATTCATTTACCTATTACTGCATTAGCTTCAATTAAGCATAGAATTTCTGGCTTTGTACTATTTTTAGCCATCCCACTGTTATTATGGGCATTGCAACAATCTTTAGCTTCCCCCTCAGGATTTGAACTGGTTTGTAGCTTTTTTGCAAGTTACTGGATGAAATTAGTGATTTGGCTCAGCTTGGCCAGTTTAGGCTTGCATTGCTTGTTGGGGCTCCGACATTTATTGATGGATATTCATATTGCCGATTCGTTGAAATCAGCTCGTTTCAGTGCTTGGTTGAGCTTAATATTAGGTGCTCTGCTAGCTATATGGTTGGCATTTTATATAGGGAGTCAAGTATGAGTGGGGGTCGCAGTGGGATCCGAGACTGGAAATGGCAACGATTTAGCGCCATCTATTTAGCCGGTTATTTAATTTATTTGGTAGCCTTTTTGGGAACCAGTAGCCACTTAAATTATGCACAGTGGTTTGAGTTCATGCACCATCCCTGGGTGAAAGCCACTACTTTTTTAGCGTTGATCAGCTTGTTGATCCATGCGTGGATTGGGGTTTGGACCATTGCAACGGATTATCTTAAACCGCCTGTCATTAGATTAAGTTTTTTGGGATTGGTCATGGTTGCATTGGGCATTTATTTTGCTTGGGGCATTCAAATAATGTGGGGGTTTTAGGGTTATGGCGTTTCCGCCGGTAAGAACATTTGATGCAATTATAGTTGGCGCGGGCGGGGCTGGAATGCGCGCTTCGCTAGAGTTAGCACAACAAGGCCGTTCAGTTGCTTTATTGTCTAAAGTATTTCCCACTCGTTCTCATACCGTTTCGGCGCAAGGCGGCATTACGGTATCGTTAGGTAACCAACATCAAGATGATTGGCGTTGGCATATGTTTGATACCGTCAAAGGCTCTGATTATTTAGGCGATCAAAATTGTATTGAATATATGTGCCAAGCAGGACCAGAAGTGGTGTATGAACTTGAACATATGGGCTTACCCTTTTCTCGTTTAGATAATGGCAAAATTTACCAGCGTCCTTTTGGTGGTCAATCTAAAAATTTTGGGGGTGAACAAGCCACCCGAACCGCAGCGGCTGCCGATAGAACTGGGCATGCTTTACTACATACCCTTTATCAAAAAAATTTAGAAGCCAAGGTTGAAGTATTTAGTGAATGGTATGTTTTAGATCTCATTAAAACCGATAGTGGTCAAATTGCGGGCGTTGTGGCGTTATGTATTGCCACTGGTGAATTGCTGTGTATTCGCGCGCAAGCCACTATTTTGGCTACGGGGGGCGCAGGACAAATTTTTCATTCTACCACCAATGCGTTAATTAATAGTGGGGATGGCATTGGCATGGTATTAAGAGCAGGATTGCCAGTACAAGATATGGAAATGTGGCAATTTCATCCTACCGGAATTGCAGGGGCTGGGGTACTGGTCACAGAAGGGTGTCGGGGTGAAGGGGGGTATTTGGTAAATAAAAATGGGGAGCGTTTTATGGAACGTTATGCCCCCAATGCCAAAGACTTAGCCTCGCGAGATGTGGTATCCAGAGCTATGGCATTAGAAATCCGTGAAGGTCGAGGTTGTGGTCCAGATGGTAGCTATGTGTTATTAAAGCTCGACCATTTAGGTCCAGAAATTATTAAATCTCGGTTACCAGGTATTAGAGAATTATCTATTACTTTTGCCAAGGCCGATCCTATAGAGAAACCGATCCCAGTGGTACCAACTTGTCATTATATGATGGGTGGGATCCCAACCAACGTTTCAGGCCAAGTGCTTCAAGTTAATGCTCAAGGCCAAGAAAGCATTGTTTCTGGTTTATATGCGGTGGGGGAATGTGCTTGTGTTTCGGTACATGGCGCCAACCGTTTAGGCGGGAATTCGTTGTTAGATTTGGTGGTATTTGGGCGTGCTGCGGGACGACATTTACATGAAAGTTTTGCACAAGGTCTTAACCAAGATATTGTAACTAATGAAAATATTGAAGTGGCAATGCAACGGTTGATACGTTGGAATGATTCCAAAGAAGGGGAACGGGTCAGTGATTTGCATTTAGAATTACAAAAGATTATGCAAAATGATTTTAGTGTATTTCGTACTCGTGAAGTCATGCGCCAAGGCATTAAAAAATTAAAAGATCTTAAAAGTCGCCTGGTTAACGCTAAGTTAGAAGATAAAAGCCAAATTTTCAATACCGCACGGATTGAAGCGTTAGAGCTGGATAACTTAGTGGAAGTAGCATTAGCTACTGCCGTTTCTGCCGAGGCACGCGAAGAAAGTCGTGGGGCCCATTCACGAGAAGATTTCCCAGATCGGGATGATAAAAAGTGGTTAAAACATACCATTTGCTATGCTGATCAGAGTATCGGTTACCGTGAAGTGAATATGCAGCCGACACAAGTGGCACCATTTCCGCCTAAAGAGCGGGCTTATTAAGCAAGGGGATAGGTAATGCGTTTTCTCATATCAAGATATGATCCAAGCAAAGATAAAAAACCAGTATTGCAAGAATATGAACTGGATTTAACCAAAAATTCGCTGGTGATGGTGCTAGATGCCTTGCTTGAGATTAAAAAAAGGGATCCTAGTTTAGGCTTTCGCCGTTCTTGTGGTGAAGGGGTATGTGGCTCCGATGGCATGAACATTAATGGTAAAAATCGATTGGCATGTATTACCCCAATTGCCTCATTAAAAGCGCCGATTATTATACGTCCTTTTCCGGGAATGCCTGTTATTCGAGATTTAATTGTAGATATGGAGCCATTTAATCAGCAATATAAACGGGCTGATCCTTATTTAAAAAATAGTCAGCCACCACCGGCGACTGAACGGTTACAATCACCTGCGCAACGAGCTAAGTTAGACGGATTATATGAATGCATCATGTGTGGCTGTTGTACCAGTGCTTGCCCCTCGTATTGGTGGAATCCAGATAAATTTATGGGGCCTGCTGCGTTATTACAAGCCGCGCGTTTTGTAGAAGACTCACGTGATGATCAAAGTCAAGCTCGATTAGAAAAAATGAATGATGCCTATAGTGTATTTAGGTGTAAAACAATTATGAATTGTGCAGATGTTTGCCCTAAAGGCTTGAATCCAACGCAAGCAATTGCCACAATCCGTACTGAGATGCTAGATAAAGACCTATAAAATATACTAGTTATCAAACTATTTGAAGGGTATTTTACATTAAAAGACTGGAAAACTGCTTGTCATAGGCAAAATGACAGAAGGTGCCACATAAGCGTCTCTTTTGATGTATAATTTCTCAAACAGCGCTGGGGGATCCAGATAGGCTTTGCTGATGAGCACCTGTTAGTTAAGGAAGTAGCTAAAACCGGGAAGTTAAGGTCATCATTAGTATTGGTGTATCCCCTTTGTATGGCCTTAGGTGAAGAAGATTATGCACAAAGATACAATGAAAAATTTATGGGAATCCTCCCCCTTAGGAGGTGTAAATGCCACATACGTGGAATCCTTATTTGAAAGTTACCTATCCAGCCCAGAGAGCATTCCCCAGCAATGGCGTGAATTTTTTGAGGCAATTGCCGCAGCAGCTAATGTCGATCCACAACATGAAATTTCCCACGAAACGGTAAAAGCACAGTTTCGCGACTTAGTTAAAGGTATTCCAAAGCGTGGGTCAGCTATGCCAGTTGACTCATCGATGGTAAGTTGGACTCATGAAAAAAAGCAAATACAAGTTTTGCGTTTGATTAATGCTTATCGGTTACAAGGTCATTTGCATGCGCAAATTAATCCTTTAGGTTTGCGTCAACTTGATGATGCCTATGCCGCTGAATTAAGTCTAGAAGACCATGGACTGAATAATTCAGATATGGGGACGGCGTTTGATGTGGAAACCTTTGTTGGTCCCAAGCAAATGCCGTTAGGGCATTTATACCGCGCGTTAAATGAGACCTATTGTGGTTCTGTGGGCACTGAATATATGCATATTCAATCTCCTGAAGAGCGAGCATGGATCCAGCAACGGATTGAAAGTCAACATGGTGTGCCTCAATTTTCTAACGCAACTCGAACCCAAATTTTAGAAAGAATTATTGCGGCTGAAGGGTTTGAAAAATACTTAGGTTCACGTTTTCCTGGCGCAAAACGGTTCTCCCTGGAAGGTGGCGAAGCATTGATAGTGGCTTTAGATGAAATTATTCATCGCGGTGCTAATCAAAAAATCCGTGAAATGGTCATTGGTATGGCGCATCGCGGCCGCTTAAATGTATTGGTTAATTTGTTAGGGAAAAAACCTAAAGATTTATTTGAAGAATTTGAAGGTAAAAATCAACCGGTGCTAGATGTAGAGTCGGGAGATGTGAAATATCATGCGGGTTACTCTTCAGATGTGATGACGCCAGATGGCAATGTCCATGTGGCATTAGCGTTTAACCCTTCGCATTTAGAAATTGTAACGCCAGTAGTTGCCGGTTCGGTAAGAGCTCGTCAACGTCGCTTAAAAGATCCCGATCATAATAAAGTATTATCCATTGCTATTCATGGTGATGCAGCATTTCCAGGTCAAGGCGTGGTAATGGAAACGTTGAATATGTCGCGCACCCCAGCTTATAAAGTGGGTGGCACGTTACATATTATTATTAATAATCAAATTGGTTTTACCACTGAGGGGACTGATTTGCGTTCCACCCGCTATTGTAGTGATGTGGGTAAAGTAGTATTGGCGCCCATTTTTCATGTGAATGCGGATGATCCAGAAGCGGTATTATTTGTAACGCAATTGGCCTTAGATTATAGAATGCGTTTTAATAAAGATGTGATCATTGATTTGGTATGTTATAGACGTCATGGGCACAATGAAGCCGATGAGCCTGCAGCAACGCAGCCAACCATGTATCGTAAAATTCGCCAACATCCTTCAGTAAGGGAATTATATAGCCAGCAATTAACCAAAGCCGAAGTGGTTTCAGCGCAAAAAGTCAAGGAAATGATGGCAGCCAATCGTGATCAGCTAGATCAAGGAGAATTGGTAGCACGTAATGTTGTGACGGGCTTAGTCTTAGAACATGCAGTAGATTGGACGCCTTATTTTAATTTTGACTGGCGCTTACAAGCCGATACCACTTTATCCAAAGCAGAATTTGATAAAATTATTCCTCAATTGCTTTACCCGCCTAAAGATTTTAATTTGCATTCTCGGGTGAAACGCATTTTTGATGATCGACAACGGATGGCTAAAGGTGAAATCAATTGCGATTGGGGATTTGCTGAAATGCTTGCCTATGCTGCATTAGCCCATGAAGGGCATAGCGTGCGAATGACTGGGCAAGATTGTCGTCGAGGCACTTTCTTTCATCGCCATGCGGTATTAGTTGATCAAGAAAATGGTAAACATTATTCTCCAGTAGAAAATTTAATCCATGATAAATCTTTTTTTGATATTTATGACTCGGTATTATCTGAAGAAGCAGTGCTTGCCTTTGAATATGGTTATGCCACAACCGATCCGAATGCATTGGTGATTTGGGAAGCTCAATTTGGAGATTTTGCCAATGGTGCGCAAGTCGTGGTTGACCAATTTATTAGTTCTGGTCAACAAAAATGGGGCAGATTATGTGGCTTAGTGATGCTGTTACCGCATGGCTATGAAGGTCAAGGTCCTGAACATTCTTCAGCACGTTTAGAACGTTATTTGCAACTTTGTGCAGAACATAATATGCAGGTTTGTGTTCCTAGTACTGCAGCACAAGTGTTTCATATGTTAAGACGACAAATTATTAGAAAATTACGTAAACCCTTAATTGTGATGTCGCCGAAAAGTTTATTGCGCCATAAAGCAGCTGCTTCTTGTTTAAGTGATATTTTGGATGGCCATTTTCAAGTAATTATTCCTGAAACACAGCCTTTAGAAGCTAAGCAAGTGCAAAGGGTCGTGTTATGTAGTGGTAAGGTTTATTACGATTTAATTGGACAACGGGAAAAAGATCAACGCCAAGATGTAGCAATTTTACGTATTGAACAGCTTTACCCTTTTCCAGAAGAAGAGTTAAGAGCACAATTAAGTCACTACCCGCAAGCTAAAATAGTAGTCTGGTGTCAAGAAGAGCCTAAAAATCAAGGGGTTTGGTATCAGCAACAGCATCATTTTCATGCTTGCATAGCACCTGACCAACAGTTGCATTATGCTGGACGTAATGCCTCGGCGGCACCAGCAGTTGGCTATTTAAAAGCGCATCTGGAGCAACAACAAGCGTTAGTAGAAGAAGCGCTAGGGTCACCCAAATAAAGGATAAGAATAGGAAAATTAAGTATATGTCTATTGAAATTAAAGTTCCTGTATTGCCTGAATCGGTTACAGATGCAACGATTGCCACTTGGCATAAAAAACCTGGAGAATCCATTAAACGGGATGAAAGCCTGGTTGATATTGAGACCGATAAAGTGGTGTTAGAAGTGGTGGCGCCAGAAGATGGCAGCTTAGAAAAAGTTCTTAAAGAAGCTGGTGATGGCGTTACCGCCCAAGAAGTGATTGCCATGTTTAAAGCAGGTGCAGTAGAAGAGCCTGCCAAGTCACCCAGTAAAGCTGAGCCAGAAAAAAAGCAGCCAGAAAAGCAACAACCAGAGGCAAAACCTACCCCAGCTAAGCCTGAGTCGCCAACCACTGCGCCTATCACCCCGGCTTATGAAGTTTCTCCGGCAACGCGGCGGATGATGGCAGAACAAGGCTTAGATCCGGCGCAACTTTCAACAGATAAAGCCTCAACCAGCAAAACCAAGGTTGAACCTCAAGCAATGCAGGGCAATGAAGCGCGTCCAGAAAAACGAGTTGCCATGACTCGGTTACGCACTAGAATTGCCGAGCGTTTACTGAGCGCGCAACATAATGCTGCAATTTTGACTACGTTTAATGAAGTCAATATGAAACCTGTGATGGATTTACGTAAACGTTATAAAGAAAAATTTGAAAAAGTGCACCAGGTAAAATTGGGCTTTATGTCCTTTTTTGCCAAAGCAGTGGTTGAAGCATTGAAGCGTTTTCCTTCAGTGAACGCCTCTATTGATGGTCAAGATATTGTTTATCATGGTTACTTTGATATGGGTATTGCGGTTTCAACGCCACGTGGTTTAGTGGTGCCGGTAGTGCGTGATGTTGACCAGTGTTCTTTAGCGGAAATCGAAAAGAAAATTAATGAATTAGGATTAAAAGCCCGGGATGGCAAGTTATCGATGGATGAGATGACAGGGGGAACGTTTACAATTTCTAACGGTGGGACCTTTGGTTCATTGTTGTCTACACCGATTCTTAATCCACCGCAAACAGGTATTTTAGGGATGCATAAAATTGAAGAGCGTGCGGTGGTTGAAGCGGGTGAGATAGTCATAAGACCGATGATGTATTTAGCATTATCTTATGATCATCGAATTATTGATGGCTCAGAATCGGTTCGGTTTTTAGTGACCATTAAAGAATTGCTCGAAGATCCAGCGCGGTTACTATTAGATTTATAACCTTAAGCACCGTTTTCGTGATTTAATAATAAAGAGGCTTTTATGAATTTACATGAGTATCAAGCAAAAAAACTTTTTGCTGAATACGGTTTGCCAGTTCCTAATGGGGCTGTCATTCATTCTGCAGACGAAGTGGCTAATGTGTTACCCAGTTTAGAAGGCGAAAGTTGGGTTATTAAAGCCCAAATTCATGCTGGTGGCAGAGGCAAAGCAGGTGGCGTAAAAATTGTCAACGGTAGAGATGAAGCCGTGCAATATGCTCGCGACTTATTACATACGCGGCTTGCCACATACCAAACAGAGGCTAATGGGCAACCGGTCAATGCATTATTGGTAGAAGAATTAACCGATATTGGTCAGGAATTATACCTGGGCGCTGTGGTAGATCGAGCAACCCGAAGTATTACTTTTATGGCCTCAACTGAAGGTGGGGTAGAAATTGAAAAGGTAGCCGAAGAAACGCCTGAAAAAATTTTAAAGTTTAGTGTGAATCCTTTGGTTGGTGTTATGCCTTATCAATGTCGTGAAATAGGGTTTGGATTAGGCTTAAATAACTTACAAATTAAACAATTTACTAAAATTGTTCAAGGCGTAGGACGAATGTTTAAAGAACAAGATCTAGGGCTAATTGAGATTAATCCCTTGGTTATTACCAAAAGCGGTGATTTAATTTGTATTGATGGTAAAGTTAATATTGATGAAAATGCTCTTTATCGTCAGCCTAATTTAAAATCGATGCGTGATACCAGTCAAGAAGATGAGCGCGAAAATCGCGCTAAAGAATGGGAATTAAATTATATCGCATTAGATGGCAATATTGGTTGTATGGTCAATGGCGCCGGTTTAGCTATGGCTACCATGGATTTAATTAAATTACATGGTGGCAATCCAGCAAATTTCTTAGATGTGGGTGGCGGTGCGACCAAAGAAAGAGTGACTGAGGCATTTAAAATTATTTTATCTGATACCAAGGTTAAAGCAGTATTGGTCAATATTTTTGGCGGTATTGTGCGCTGTGATTGGATTGCGCAAGGCATTATCAGTGCAGTACAAGAAGTTGGGATTGAAGTGCCGGTCGTGGTGCGCTTAGAAGGAAATCGTGCTAAAGACGCGCGAGATATTTTAAGTGCCAGCGAACTTAATATCATCGCAGCTAATGATTTAACAGCAGCAGCGCAACGCGCGGTACAAGCGGTAGGGGCATAAAAATATGAGCGTTTTAATTGACCAAAATACTCGAGTCATTTGCCAAGGGTTTACTGGTAGGCAAGGTACTTTTCATTCTGAACAAGCCATTGCCTATGGTACTAAGATGGTCGGTGGGATCACACCAGGTAAAGGAGGGCAACAACATTTAGGTTTGCCCGTTTTTAATACAGTAAAAGAAGCAACGCAACAAACTCAAGTAGATGCCACAGTTATTTATGTTCCAGCGCCTTTTTGTAAAGATTCTATTATTGAAGCAGCAGAGGCAGGAATTAAACTGATTGTTTGTATTACTGAAGGCATTCCAGTGTTAGATATGATGGATGTGATGGAGTATTTAAAGCAAAGCGATTCACGCTTAATTGGCCCCAATTGCCCTGGAATTATTACTCCTGGTGAGTGTAAAATTGGGATTATGCCAGGTGATATTCATTTGCCAGGAAAAGTGGGGATTGTTTCCCGTTCCGGGACTTTAACTTATGAAGCGGTGAAGCAAACCACGGAATTAGGTTTAGGTCAAAGTACGTGTATTGGTATTGGTGGCGATCCTATCCCTGGTACTACTTTTATTGATGCATTATCTATGTTTGAGCAAGATCCTAATACCCAAGCCATTATTATGGTAGGTGAAATTGGTGGCACCGCAGAAGAAGAAGCAGCGGAATTTATTAAGTCACATGTTAAAAAGCCTGTGGTTTCTTATATTGCTGGGGTTACCGCGCCAAGTGGTAAGCGCATGGGGCATGCCGGTGCCATTATTGCCGGGGGTAAAGGTACGGCTGAAGAAAAATTTAAGGCGTTACAAGCCGCTGGTGTTGTCACCGTAAAATCTCCTGCTGAAATTGGTCAAGCAGTGGCCAAAGCATTAGGACAGTAGGGATTGAACCCGTTTGCATCATATTGGATGCAAACGGGTTGTTTATTTTTATAAATAGTGTTCGAAGTAAGCCTCAAGTTGTTGATGATCTAGTGGTTTAGAATAATAATCTCCTTGAAAAATTAAACAACCTAATTGTTTTAATAGCTTAACTTGTGCTTGGGTTTCTACTCCTACCACAATAAATTCAGTCTTTAAATTACTCGCCAAATTAATAATATTTTTTACAATAGCGCTGTCGCGTTCATCTTCTACTAAGTAACGGATAAAAGTTCTATCAATTTTTATTACATCAATAGGTAATTCTCTTAAGTGTTTTAAAGAAGAATAGCCAGTACCAAAATTATCTAATACCAGCTTAAACCCATAATTTTTAAGTTGATGCATAATGGTAAAAATATCCCAATGGTCCCCAATAAAAATATTTTCCGAAATTTCTAAATAAATATTCTCTGCTGGAATTTTAAAATGCTCAACTATAGTGTTTAATTCTTTAGCTAATCCTTCTGAAGCAAATTGTTTAGAAGATAAATTAATATATAAACGTAGAGTTGAAGATTGTTTAGTTTGCCATTGTTTGTAGTATTCACAACTTTTAGTAAAAACCCAACGATCAATAGATTCTATTATGCCAAAATTTTCAGCTAATGATATAAATTCACTAGAAGTTAATAAGCCCAGTTGATGGTGCTTCCAGCGAATTAATACTTCAACACCTACTGGATAAGTTGCATCAATATGATGTTGCGGTTGGAAATATAATACAAAATCATCGTCTTTAATAGCTTTTTTTAGGTCATTAGAAATTTTTAGTGTAGTTTCCGACTTTTTTTGTAAGGCTTGTTCATAAAATTGATAGTTATTTTTACCTTGGTCTTTAGCATGATACATAGCGGCATCAGCATGGCGTAATAAACTTTCTGGCTCGGTGCCATCTTCTGGATATAAAGCAATCCCAATGCTAACTGTGATATTTTGGGTTAACCCTTGAATTTCAAATGGCTTTTTTAGAGATTCTAAAATTTTATTGGCAATGGTAGAGGCATTATCAGGTACTTGAATATTATTTAATAAGATCACAAATTCATCGCCACCGATACGAGATAAAGTATCTGAGTCACGAATTATTTTTAATAATCTTTCACTTACCATGGTTAACATGATGTCACCCGCTTCATGACCATGTGTATCATTGAGTTTTTTAAATCCATCTAAATCTATAAAAAATATAGAAAATATTAAGCTATGTCGGTTAGAATAAGAGATGGCTTGTTGAATTCTATCCATCAATAATTTACGGTTAGGTAATTTAGTTAAAACATCATGTGTGGCATCAAATCTTAATTCATTTGAAATATGTGTATGTGATAAATTATGCAAGGTAATTAATAGATTAGGCTGGGTTGGATTGTTAGGGGTTAGTAAAATAATATTGACTTCAATGTTTTTATTTTTTTCATTAGACTCATGGTTTTGTATAATGACTAAGAAACTAACTGGACAACCGCTATTTCGAACTTGAGTTATATGATAGTCAATCGCGCTATCACTATTAACTAATTTTAATCCTTTGGTATAAGATTGCTCAATTAGCTCATTAAAATCTTGCTGTAATATTTTGCAAGCAGAATGATTAGCCTTAATAATTTGGTTATGTTGATTGAGGATAATCACCCCATCTTTAACTGCATTTAATAATTTACTATTATATTCTTCCATATTATTTAATTGTCTAGCAATTTGGGTTTGGGCTAATAACTGCTTTATCTTAAAAGGTAATAATAGGGGCACTGTAGCAGTTTGCATATAATCAATATAATTTTTTTGTTGTCCTTTAACCTTAAAGTTAAACTCAAGATCTGTAACTAAAAAAATTATTGGTATGGGTAGCGTGTCTATTTGCTCACAGACCAATTGCGCTACAGCCGATCCCGATGGATCTTCGGGGGCAACATCGATTAAAATCAAAGAAAAATTTTTAGCGAGCAGTAATTTTTTTACTTGTTCTTTAGTGTGGGCTAGATGCCAGTGAAAATTATGTTCAGTTAAAATATTTTGAATAGCTTGTGCTTTACTTGGCGTTGCGTGAAAAATTAAGATTGTAGGCTTAGTTGTTTTTTTTTGATTCATAACACACTCTTTGGATTTAGTGCATGGCTATGTTTGGGCAATGTATGACTAACCAGTACAGTAGTAACTCCAAAGGTTAGGGGTAGATAATAATTGATTAAATAACTGGTAATTAAGCTTGAAAGTTTTCTTAGCTTTTGTAGTTTTGGGCATAGATTTTTAGTGCTATCTTGATAGAGAGTATATGACCACCTAAGTGCCCAAATTGAACAGATTGTTAGAGTCAAATAATATGGGCTTAATATCATGATTGCGGTCCATGGTTAGTGGGGTTGGGTTATGCCAAAGCTAATGGCTTAAGGCACTAAATTTGCTTGATTTTTATGTTGTAACCATATTAAAAGGTTTATCCTCAATTAACATTGGTTTAATCTAGTAATACTGTTTAAAGTATAGTCTTATTTGGTATTATTTATAAAGTTACTCTCTATTTAATTTTAACATGCATTGATTTGCTTAAGCTTAGCCTGGTGCTAGATAATTTAATTTAACTGTTAATAAATCCAGTTAGATAATTGCTAAGTTATGGGTAACCACAGTACGTGTCGCAAAGACCAGTTGCCACCCTGATTATCTTAAAATAGCTTGGTTGGAAATAAATGATTAGGTAGATAGCTAGGCGTTTATTATTTATCAGCTCAATTAAAGGTTAGTTGATAATAATTACCTAAAATAAAATGATAATTTCTACTACAATTTATGTGGTTAGCTACATAATAGTGGCTTATAGCGACAAGACTTATTTTTGCACAAGGTTAAATTCATATGCCAAAGCATTTATTAGAAGTTGGTTGGGAAGAATGGATAGCATTACCCGAATTAAATATATTTGCGATACGGGCCAAAGTGGATACTGGTGCTAAAACCTCATCTTTACATGCTTTTATGGTGGAAAAGATTTATGAAAATGGGGTGGAAAAAATCAAATTTGGTTTACATCCCATTCCAGACCGCCCCGAAATAGAATTGTATTGTAAAGCACATTTAATCGATGAACGAGAAGTTACCAGTTCTAATGGCCAAACTGAGTTACGTTATGTTATTCGAACTACTGCACAGTTTGGTCGCAAAAAATGGCCGATTGAAATTACGCTGACTAATCGTGAAACCATGGCTTATCGTATGTTATTAGGCCGCTCGGCATTACAAGAACGGGTTTTAGTGGTACCAGAGGCGTCTTGCTTATTGGGCGAGTTATCTCCTGATATGTATAAAGAAAATATTACTCAAAGACCTCGCCGTGCGTTGCGTATCTGTATTTTAAGTCGAGAGCCTAACTGTTATTCTACGCAGCGCTTAGCTTCTGCTGCAGAAGCACGTGGCCATCAAGTGGATGTGATTAATACCACACGCTGTTATGTTCATGTCAGTGGCAATGAGCAAAATATTCATTATCAAGGTGAAATATTAAACAAATATGATGCGGTGATCCCCAGAATTGGTGCTTCTATTACTTTTTATGGATTGTCTATTTTACGTCAATTTGAATCATTAGGCACTTATTGTGTCAATCCTTCAAGTGCCATTGGTTATTCTAGAGATAAATTGTTTGCACATCAATTATTGGCGCGTGGGCAAATTGATATGCCAGTTACAGCCTTTGCTCATTATTCGGGAGATACCAATGATATTATTAAAATTGTACGGGGTGCGCCCCTGATTATTAAATTATTAGAAGGCACTCAAGGACGAGGTGTGATCTTGGCAGAAACGGGTAAGGCAGCCAATGCGGTGATCCAAGCGTTTCGAGGCTTGCGGGCTAATTTTATTGTGCAAGAATATATTAAAGAAAGTGCAGGCCGAGATATTCGTTGTATTGTGATTGGTACGCGGGTAGTGGCAGCAATGGAACGTCGTGGTGTAGAAGGGGAGTTTAGAAGTAATGTCCATCAAGGGGGAACCACGCATACCATTCGGATCACCCCACAAGAACGTAAAATGGCAGTGAAAGCTACTCGAATTTTAGGCTTAAAATTTGCTGGTGTGGATTTACTGCGTTCTTCAAAAGGCCCCAAAATTATAGAAGTCAATTCTTCGCCTGGCTTAGAGGGCATTGAGACGGTGACGGGGCGAGATATTGCAGCGTTACTAGCAGAATTTATTGAACAGCATGCGCGACCAGTATTTAATAAAAAAATAAGTGGCTAACTTATGCTGGGTTATCAGTTGGAGCACGAGTTTTAATGGCCAAAGCATGGATTGGGTGTGGCATTAACGCTTGCAAGCTTTGATAAATCAGGCGATGACAAGCAGTTGGTGCTAAGCCTTTAAATTGTTCACTGACGACAACAATACGGTAATGTCGACTGCCTTGAGGGCGTGAGGCATGTTTGAGATGTAAATAGGTTTCATCGGTTAATTCCAAGCTAATTGGACTCAACGCTTGATTGAGCTTAGTGCGGATGGTGGTTTCCAAGTTAGAGTCAAGCTCAAACTGCTCCATAAATAATACTCCTGTTGTATAAGCGTATCTTTAATCCAAGATACCTCAGTATTTAATAATTGATAGCTAGTTAACTTTTATTTTTTTCTTCATTATGATAGCGTGCTAAATATAAGCTTTGAGCTAAAACAAATAATAAGGTTAATCCTAAGGTACCAAATATCTTAAAGTTGACCCAAGTTTCGGTATTAAAATTAAATACCACAATAAGGTTTAAAATCCCCATACTTAAAAAAAATAAGGCCCAACTTAAATTAAGATAGCCCCAAGCCTGAACAGGTAAATTCACTGATTTTTTTAGCATTCTTTGAGCTAAAGGTTCCTTGCTGAATAATTGAGTGCCGAAAAAAGTTAAAGATAATAACCAATAAACTGCAGTGGGTTTCCATTGAATAAAGGTTTGATTGTGCAACAATAATGTTGCACTGCCTAATACCAGTAACATGCCTAATGCAATATAATGCATAATCTCGGGTTTTTTGCCGCAAAGCAGCATCCAGCCCAATTGTAAACTGGCAGTGACCATTGCAGCAGCGGTGGCTACGTAAATATCAAACAGCTTGTAAAAAATAAAGAAAATAGCAATAGGGAACATATCGTGTAAGGCTTGCATGGTTTCCTCTGACTTTTCAATATAGGTTAAGCTTTGGCCTATAACTAAAAAATGACCTATATCTCTTTTAATTGAAATATAATAAAATTAATTATAACAAAGTTTGAGCGCTATATGACCAGCTATTTTACCGTCCATCCGCAAACGCCCCATCAACGCATCATCCAACAAGCTGTAAAGGTAGTTACAGATGGTGGGATTATTATTTTCCCTACTGACTCAGCGTATGCCTTAGGCTGTACTCTAGATAACAAATCTGGAATAGAGCATATTCGGCGTATGCGTCAATTAAAGGAATCGCATCCATTATCCTTAATTTGTGCTGATATTTCGCAAGCAGCGCAATATGTTATGATTGATAACAATGCCTTTGGCTATTTGAAAAACCTGATGCCAGGCCCTTATACCTTTATTTTGCCAGCAGCCAAAACCATTCCACGTGTCATTCAAGGGGTAAAACGTAAAGTTGCTGGAGTGCGAGTTCCAGATTGTGCCTTAACCATTGCATTGGTTAAAGCATTGGGCAAACCACTGCTCAGTGCCACGGCATGGTTGCCTGGAGATGAGTTGCCGATTGAAAGCGTCAATGAAGCCTTTCCTAGGTTAACTGGAAAAATTGATATGGTATTAGATGCAGGGCAGCTCAGCCCAGTTCCTACTACAGTGGTAGATCTTAGTGGTGCAACAGCGCAAGTTATTAGACAAGGAGCTGGTGATTGGGATTTTTTTGATAATGAATAGTAATAATAAGTAAGACCAATAAAACAGGGGAATAAATCAAGGTGGGGAGTTCTTCAGACAATTCACGGCGTGTTGTGTCAGGAATGCGTGCAACTGGGCGATTACATCTGGGCCATTATCATGGGGTATTAAAAAATTGGATTAAGTTACAGCATGAATGTGAATGTTTTTTCTTTGTGGCGGATTGGCATGCATTAACCACGCATTATGATGCTCCACAAGCCATAGAAGACAGTGTTTGGGATATGCTAATCGATTGGCTTGCCGCGGGTATTAATCCTAGTTCTTGTAAGTTATTTATTCAATCACGGGTTCCAGAACATGCTGAGTTACACTTATTATTGTCAATGATTACTCCTTTGGGGTGGTTAGAGCGTATGCCTACTTATAAAGACCAACAAGCTAAACTTAGTGAAAAAGAGCTATCGACTTATGGTTTTTTAGGCTATCCAGTGTTACAAAGTGCAGATGTACTGGTTTATAAAGGAAATTATGTCCCCGTAGGAGAAGATCAAGTTCCGCACTTAGAATTTAGCCGAGATTTGGCCAGACGTTTTAATCATTTATATGGTAAAGATCCAGATTATTTGCAAAAAGCGCAAGCTGCTATTGCTAAATTAAGCAAAAAAAATGCCATGCTTTATCGGGAAAAATTAAAAAAATATCAAGAAACTGGCGATGCAGAAGCGTTAGAAACGGGGCAAGCATTAATTAATGCTCAGGTTAATCTGCCTTTAGGAGATCAAGAACGTTTATTAGGCTTTTTAGAAGGGATTGGTAAAATTATTTTCCCAGAACCGCAGCCTTTATTAACTGAAATAGCAAAATTTCCAGGGTTAGATGGACAAAAAATGTCTAAATCCTACCATAATACCATTGAACTGCGTGAAGCGCCTGAATCGGTCACTCAAAAAATTAAAGTCATGCCTACTGATCCGGCTCGGGTAAGACGAACCGATCCTGGGGAGCCAGAAAAATGCCCAGTTTGGGGATTGCATAAAGTCTATTCTACTCCAGAAGTAAAAGATTGGGTGCAACAAGGCTGTCGAAGTGCGGGGATTGGCTGTTTAGAGTGTAAGCAAGCATTGAGTCGTGCGGTGAATGCAGAATTAGCCCCTATTAGAGCAGAGGCCCAAAAGTATTTAGATAATCCCAGGTTGGTAAAAGAAATTATTCGTGAAGGGATTGTTGCGGCTCGAGATGTTGCCAAAGAGACCATGGAGGAGGTTCGTCGAGTCATGGGGCTGCCACAACGTGGTTGGTAATGACGGTTAAGGAAATACGCATGGAAAAAGCGCTACCTAGCTCTATTGAGCAAATCCTGCCTAATTCAAGCCAAAGCCAAATTGCGCCGCCTTTAGAGCAAGAGCGGCCCATTTTGGTCAATGGTAATCAATTTGATAGGTTACCAGAAGACTTATATATTCCACCCGATGCGCTAGAAATCATTTTAGAAATTTTTAGCGGCCCTTTAGATCTATTATTATATTTAATTAGAAAAAATAATCTAGATATTTTAGATATTCCGATTGCTGAAATTACCCATCAATATATGAGTTATGTTGAGTTAATGAAAGCGTTTCGTTTAGATTTGGCTGCAGATTACTTAGTGATGGCGGCAATGTTAGCAGAAATAAAATCTAGGATGTTGTTGCCTAAGCCCCCAGCAGAAGAGGCCGTTGAACAAGACCCACGTGCTGAATTAGTACGCAGATTACAAGAATATGAACGGTTTAAAGCGGCGGCAGAAAATTTAACCCAAATGCCTAGAATGGGGCGTGATATTTTTCTTATTGAGCCAACTGCAATGCCTTTTACCCCTGAAATTTCTCCTCCTAAAATTGAATTACAGCAAGTGGTAAATGCATTTTTAGATATTTTACGTCGCTCTGAATTATTAGCCACGCATAAAATTACTATAGAAACATTGTCAGTAAGAGAACGAATGATTAAAATATTGGATATGCTTAGTGAGCAATCCATGGTTTTATTTGAAAGTTGTTTTGAGTTAGCAGAAGGACGAATGGGGCTTGTAGTGAGCTTTTTGGCTATTTTAGAATTAGCTAAAGAATCACTGATAGAAATCATACAAAACCAAGCGTTTGGTGCAATCCAGATTAAGGCAAAAGAAGATGGAGAATTTGAGTAACTCACAACGCATTAAATTAATTGAGGCGCTGTTATTAGTGACCGGCAAGCCAATGAATTTAGAGCAGTTGAAAAAGGCTATTCCAGGTCCTACCTTACCACTTGGAGAGGTGCGTGGGTTATTACAAGAGCTTATGCAACACTATCAAGACCGAGGGATCCAATTAGTTGAAGTGGCCAGTGGGTATCGATTTCAAGTGGCAGCTGAGGTGGCAAAATGGATCCCAGAAATGGTGCCGGATAAAACTTCGCGTTTTTCCCGCGCCTTTATGGAGACCTTAGCCTTAATTGCTTATCGTCAACCTATTACACGCAGTGAAATTGAAAATGTCCGTGGGGTTAGTATCAGTAGTCATATTATTAAGACGTTACAAGAATTAGAATGGGTTCGCATTGTGGGTTACAAAGAAGTTCCAGGAAAGCCTGCGCTATATGCCAGTACCAAGAAGTTTTTAGATTTTTTTAATTTAACCAGTTTAGAGCAATTGCCACCATTAGCTCAATTAAAAGAGCTGGGGCAATTAGATGAATTGCAAGAAAAATTTGCTGCTAATATGCAACACCCAGCTGAAGCTGCAGCTAAATTAACTGAATTAGCCGATGAGGCGCAGGCGGTTTCAATGGATGAAACGGGTGCAGCAATTGAACCAGTAACTCAAGAATCAATCTCTTTATGAACGCATTAGTGACCCATAAATTACAAAAATATTTGGCTCAATTAGGTTATGGCTCTAGACGCAATATAGAAGCTTTGCTAGCTACTGGGCAGATTACAGTTAATGGTCAAACTGCTCATTTGGGACAGCGGGTAACTGGTAACGAAACTATTTATTTAGCGGGTAAGCAAATAATCAATGCGCCATTACCGAAAGTACCTGAGCTTATTGCCTATCATAAACCATTAGGCGAGATTTGCTCGGTGAGTGATCCGCAAAATCGACCTAGGGTCTTTGATCACTTGCCGCAATTAGCTCAAGGCAAATGGAATATGGTAGGTCGCTTAGATTTAAATACCAGTGGATTATTATTGTTTAGTGACAGTGGGACCTTAGCGCATCGCTTAATGCATCCTAGTGCCAATATTGAACGCGAATATATCGTTCGGATCAGAGGTCAAGTGCAAGCTAAAGATATTCAGCAATTATTGCAAGGGATTTCTTTGGAAGATGGTTTTGCGCAATTTAAAGCCATTCACTTATTGGGAGAGAAACAGCATAATCCTTCATTTAAAGTGATTTTAATGGAAGGCAGAAATAGAGAAGTTCGGCGCTTATGGGAGGCGCTGGGTTATCAAATTACACGACTTTGCCGTATTCGCTATGGCCATATCATCTTGCCACCTAGTTTAAAGCCTAAGCAATATATGGTTATTGCTAAGTCACAAGTAAAACGTTGGTTAGAAGAAATAGACCAGCCCAGTTAATAATTGCACTAAATAACAAAAATGGGTAGAGAGGGCCACCATCAGACTATGTTGTAAAGAAATCTTTAATTTACATAGAGGTAATAAACGGCTCTCTCGGAGTTTTTAAAGTGTTGGCTAAGTTAAAGCAAAAGATGAAGAAAAATGTTGTTGCGCTCTGGTGGCCAATAGCTTATTTTTTTCTTTTTTACCTTCTTGAGTGCCCATAAGCGGCATATATCCTACAATATGTTCAACAATTTCTGCTGGTAAACCTGGATCTTGCTTTAATTGATCTGGTTTTTGTCTCGGTAAAGCCAATAAATATGTGGCATCAGCGGCATTTGAAATCATGGCATTATATTTTCTATCTGCATTATTTTTTTTTATATAAGGAATTAGTATGTTTTGGGTTATACATAGGGCAGTAGCTGTGCCTATAAATGCTATGTTATAGGCTGCAATAAGCTTCAATCTCTCTTCATTAGCATATATTGTGGATTGCGTCGACTCTAAACCCATGGAGTTTAAAATAAAATTATTTGCATTTTTCATAGTCTCTAGTATTGCTTCTGTAGTTTTAGGAAAAAAATAATAACCCAATGTCACTGGAGTACAATATAATATGCTAGTTTTTAAAAAAACTTGTATAAAGTTCATAGTATTTTATCCATTATATTAATAATAAAAAATAGTTATTTTACAATAAATTTTAAAGAAAAATAAAAAAAATCTTTTAAAGATAGACTACCGAAAAAACAAGATAAAATACCTGCTAACGATATTAGGCCATAGGTTTTAATTTTTATTTATTACTTACAGATAGATAAACTTTATTTGATATTGCCATTTACTTTTAATATAAAAAACATTGCTCTCACTTAAGTTAAGCGTGTTTTGGCAAAGCTGGCCTAGCTATCAGCCAAGCGATATATTAATGACTATAGTGCCGTAATTAACATTTAATAAACTTAGATTTGAGGTCTGAAAATTTTAATAATGTAATATCTAGGTTGCTTTAGGAGCTAGCTTAATTAAATAAGTTGTTATCAATTTATTTTCTGGTTTATAGTATCGTGGCACTGCTGAAAGATTTGGAAATTATACTATTATGCGGTATAAAACCCAATTGCATAGTTAATATAGAATAATTACCACACTTAAAAATACTTATATGATTTTCAGTATAAAATAGCATTTTTATTAGGACTAGGGTTTTAAAGATAAATAGACACTAAGCCAAAGCAAGTGATTAATGATTGTGCTGCTTAGTACCATTAATGGCTACGTAGTAGTAAAGTAACGGGGCCATCATTGGTTAGCGAGACTGCCATATTGGCACCAAATTGCCCCATTGCAATTTTAAGTGGTGATTGTTGTAAGGTTTTAATAAATTGTTGATAGCGTAATGCTGCAATTTTGGGTGACGCGCTAGGGGCAAAGCTGGGTCGTAACCCACTTTGCGTATCTGCGGTTAAAGTAAATTGTGGTACCACCAAAATTTCTCCTGACAAAGCTTGCACGTTTAAATTCATTTTATGCTGCGTATCATTAAAAATTCGATAATTGAGTACTCGCTGCGCTAATTTTTCTGCTTGTAATAGAGTATCATTTTTTTCTACTCCTAAAAAAATCAATAGCCCAAATTTTATTTCAGCAATTATTTGTTGTTCTACTTGTACTTGGGCCTGAGTCACCCGTTGCAGCAATGCTAACATAGCTCAGGCTCTATTGATGGTTCAGGTAGATTTAAGGTTAAACCATTAAAACTAGGATCGGTTTGTTGCAAAAGTTGTAAATAATAACTTGCTGCCTGATTAGGCGTAAATAAATTTTTAGGATCTTCTGCGGGAAATGTTTTTAATCTTAAAGGTGTGGCTACTTTACGCGGGTTAACCGCGTAAATACCAAATTTGGAATTACTGGATAACTCTGCGGCAAGACTTTGCTTTAAGGCTTCAATAGCAAATTTAGAACAGGTATAAGCCCCCCAAAATGCTTTGCCTAATTGTCCTTCATCCGCGCTGCTAAAAATAATTTTAGGATATTCTGAAAATTTTAATAAAGGCAATAGAGTCTGGCTGAGTAAAAAAGGAACATTAAGATTAAGTTGCATAATTTGCTGCCACAAATGTGGTGGGTAGTGTTCAATTGGGGTTAATTGACCTAAATGTGCAGCACAGTGCACAATGGCATCTAATTTACCAAATAAATCTTGAATATTTTTTTTTATTTCCTGTGCTAATTCAGGGGTTAATTGGAGCAAATTTATTGGATGTATTGCAGGTTGTGAGCCGCCTTGAGCTTCAATGGCATCATAAACTGCTTCTAGCTTTTTGGGTGAGCGCCCAATTAAAATTAAAGTTGCCCCATGTTTTGCGGCTTGTAACGCAATTTCACGTCCGATCCCAGAGCTGGCACCAGTGACTAGAAAAACTTTATTTTTAAATACTTGCCCAGTGACTGGTTCACATTTTGGAAATTCCACCCTCATTATATAGTCCTTAACAGGTTTTATAATATTTTCTTGCATTTCGCTTTACGCTCCAAGCTAACCAAAGTTTACGCAACGGGGTTAAATCTGTAGTTTGCGATAAAACTTTAAAATGTCCAATTTCTATTTCATGGAGTAATGCAAACTCAATTTTTGCTTGGATCAGTTGAAATAATGGTACCGTGTGCTCAATATCAGTTAAGCAATTGAGCGCCTGGGTATATTCTTGCTTTGCACATTGGCTAAGATATTGTAGTAAGCGGATTAAATTAAGCGAAGGGGGTTGTCCAAGTTGCAGATCTTCAATGGCCACTTCAAAAGTTGCTAAAGTTTGTTCTGGTAAATAAAGTTGGCCATGGGTTAAGTCATGCCCCAGATATATAATATTATTTACCAGGCCTAAAGCCACGCCTAAATGTTGAGCAAATTGTTGGGTTGAGTTGTTTTCCTCAGTGATAATTTTGCTTGCCAGTTGTTGGAATTGTCCTTTAGTTTGTTGATGAAAGGCTTTTAATTGCGCTAGCGATTCAAAGCTTGGATTTTGGCTTCGTTGACTTAAAGCCTCGATAAAGCCTACAACATCAGCTTGGCTAAATAAAGCTTGGGGTACACTGGCCTTAAGTACCTGAGTAATAGGATGACGAGGTTTACCTTGAAACCAAAGATTAATTTCATCATTCCACCAAGCGAATTGACTGGTTACCACATTGGGTTCATTACTGCGATAGGGAATTGAGCTGAGAAGTTGCTGTAATGCAAATAGTGCCCATAGCCCTTGTTTGGTATTTTGCGCAGTGCAAAATAAGGTAGCATAATAAAAAGTCGATCCGATCGGAACTGCTTGCTGGATCAAGGTGTGGCTTGATTTCATTATAACAACTAACTAAATTTTATTTACGAAGCCCATTTTAACGCCTAAAACCTAAAAAAAACAGCGTTACCGATAAAAAATCCCTCTTTAACATGATGCTAAACCATAACTTGAACGTATTAAAAGATGATTGGTTTAAAAGGTAAGCGTAATCCTCCTAGGCGTGGTGCTGGTTAGCACTTAACAAGCTGCATCTAGTTTTATATTTTCTAATAAAAACCACAAGATTTTAGTTAGCATAAATTTTTAAATGACAACGCCAGCATTGACAAAAGCACTGTAAGCTACTTGCTTTTTAATAAGAGCTTAGCTAGAAAAAACTTTATATTTAATTATTAGCTTAATATGAGTTTAGCTATAAAATAAGGAGGATCTCGCACAAAGAATTAAGTTAAATGCCCTATTTATTAGCGCCCAATAAGTAAATTTTTTATTTTTATTAAATTATTATAGTTTTGCAATGCAAAAAAATAAGTAGTTGTTATAATCAATTACTAAAATAACATCAGTATGAAAAATACCTACTATTTTATTGAACTCATTCATTGTCTTAAATATAAATTTTAATCATTAATTAAAATAAATAATATATAAAATAACTCGCTAACAAGGAAAATAATATGAGACCAGGTCCTAATTCACTCAATACTTCTACTATTTTACCGGAACTACTAGCGCAAGTTGCTATTGGACAAGATTCTCGGTTTCGTGAGTACTTACAAAAAAATGATTGTCGTAATTTAAATCTTGCCGCCAAACTTATGAAATTTAGCGCCCCTGCATTAGGAGCTTTAGGCAAAGCACTTAACAAAATGAAGGTAACGGCTATTGATTTAAGTGGTAATAATATTGATGATGCGAAAATAAAATATTTTTCTCAAGCCCTGCAAGAAACTCAGTTAAGAGCTATTCATTTAAGCGATAATTTAATTAGTGATACTGGGGCTGGCATATTAGGTCGAGCTTTAGTTGGGACTGGGGTTAAAAAATTAAATCTTAGTTATAATGATATCGGAGTTTGTGGTGCCAGTGAATTAGGCGCAGCATTAGCCAATAGTTCAATCACCAGTATTGATTTAAGCAATAACAATTTAGGAAATATTGGCGCAATCATTTTGGGGATGCACTTAAAAAATAGTTCTGTGTCTAAGCTTAATTTAAGTAATAATAATTTAAGTGATACACTGTTAAGTACATTTGGATCTACTTTACAAGGTACTCAAGTTTATTGCCTTAACCTAAGTCAAAATAATATTAACAGTAAAGGAATGCAAAACCTGGTTAGAGTTTTACCCGAAACACAAATTAAAAAGCTAAATTTAGAAAATAACCTTATTACGGACACAGGAGTACAAGCTTTAGCTAAAGTATTGAATCAAACTCAAATTATTCAGCTAAAATTGGCCAGTAACCAAATAAGTGCTGCAGCTTTGCAACAAATTAACGACAGAATAGTTGAACAGCAAAAGTCAATATCTATGGGACTTTACCATATTACCTGTTTGCGTTTAATGCCTAAAGCGGTGCAAGCACAAAATTTTAATTTACCCGAACTCACTACTACGTCAGTAGAAAATTCTGCCTTGCAAGTCGCTGGGGGAATTTTAATGCAAGCAAAGTTACCCAATGAGATTTTTTGCCATATTGTTAGCTATTTGCCCTTTATGAAAACTGCTACCGGTAAAAATCAAGTGCAGCATTATGCAGCATTAGCTAATCAGCGTTATCCCAATGGGCTGCAATATGAAGATGAAGCTAAAGATAAGTCGGTTTTTTTAGCTAACAAGCAGCCTTAAATGGGTGGTATTGATCTAATTAATCTGATAATTTTTAAAAAATACCCTAAATTAACTTATTCAGTCACCATTATGTTTTAAGACTAAAATAACCCGTACTATTGGCTTAGCGCAGAGAATCGGCTTGCCTAAGCCATAGATCTGGATTAAAGGGGTATGGTAGCGCTAAAAATTGTGCATACTGTGTAATAAAAGGGTGATTTGATAATAATAAGAGAGCTTGTATTTATGCCAGAGCAGTCACATTCCGCGGTGTTTCCTAAATTAAGTGCGCAGGCACTATATCGTGCTTGGCCCCCCTTGCTGCAATCAGTATTTATCGGAAATTATGTGGCGTTTCGCCGCTTTTTAAAAGACCAAGGCATTCAATCATTAGATTTAACGCAACGATTAATGAAATGTGAGCCAAGTGAGCTTGCGCATCTAGGAAAAGCATTACAGGGCACTTCGGTAAGCACATTAAATCTTTTTGGAAATCGGCTGCAATCAGCAGCCCTGTTGGCCTTGGTTAACGCATTACCTGACACCAATATTACCACTTTGGATTTAGGGTTTAATTACTTGGATAGATCAGGAGCAGGCGCTTTGGGCGTGGCATTAAGTAAAACGTTAGTCCACACTTTAAATCTTCGGCTTAATCGCTTAAGTGGTGTAGCAATAAGTGGGTTGGCAAAAAACGCTTTTCATAGCAAATTGACCTGTTTAGATTTAAGCTTTAATAAGTTGGGCGTGATAGGCGCTGTGATCTTAACTGAGGCGTTAGTAGGGAGTCATATTAGGCAACTTTGTTTAAATGGGAATGAATTAACCAGTGCCGTAATAATAGCGTTAGCTAAAAATTTACCATATACCATAATCAATAACTTGGAACTTAAAAATAATAAAATAGAAGATATTGCCGCCTTTACTTTGTTAAACAATCTATGCCACACTCAAGTTATACAACTTTCAATGGTAGGAAATCACATCAATAGAGCGCTAATTAATCAATTAGACAATGCCATTGTACGGCAGCGGCATACTTTAATTATGGGGCCTTATTATGCCGCTTGTTTACCTTTACTTCCATCGGCTAAGCAAGTAAGCCATTTTGGTTTAAAACAAGCAGATCTAGCTGATGAGACTGGACGTTTGCGTTATGCGGGGGGGATATTGATGCAATTGCCGGTTCCAATTTTATGTCATACGCTAGGGTATTTACCGTTAATGAAAACCAAAACTGGAAAGAACCAGGCGTTAAGCTATTGGAAATTAGCCAATAAAAATGCTTTACAAAAAAGTGACTCCAAGGATATTAAAACAGATAAAAATGATGCGTACTACCTTAAGTAAAGATTAGACAGCATATTATAAAGATAAAGAAATATTTTATCTTAATACGCTGTCCAGATTTAAAGTAAAATCCATATTAGATACTTATTAAATCCTAGGTTTGATATTTATAAAACCATCTACTTCTTCAGTTTTATGATATCCATTGCTAACATTGTTTAAAAACTGATAATTTTTTTTATGTAAAGCAAACCGTGACGGCATTGAAAAGAAATCTTGTGATTTTTTTAAACCATCTATCAGTTTGGGTAAATTTTCTATGCCTGAGCCATTTTGCAATAAGTTATAACCAGCTACCGCAGTGGTAACATAATTTTGTAGCTTAGCTGCTTCTTGCGTTGATTTTTCCAATGCATAGTTCTGGGCCGCAGGATTGTTCGCATTATTTTTTATAAAAGAACTAGATAATTCGCCAATTTTGTTAGTAAATGGTTTTGAATTAAATAATTTTAATAAGAAGTTCCCCATTAATTATCTCCAAATCATTGTGGTTTATTGAGATCTAATTATATCAATTAATTTAAATTAAGCTATAAAGCTAAGACTAGGCTGGGCAAATGCCAGATTAATGGTGGTATTTAGAATTATTTTATATAACGAGTACTTACACTCTATGATAAACAATTATTTTATAAATTTTTCTTTAGGTTTAAACTAATTACTCAATACAAAGAATGGTGTAATAAGATATTGTATAGTTAATTGAATTTTAAATGACTTAAAAATAGGGTATAATGATCATTTTTAAACTTGGTAATTTTTATTGATTCAGGCAATTCTATTAAGTCAGCTTGTGAATTATTTAGTGTGAGTCGTTCATCGATTCAACGTTGAAGAACTAGGCTGAACGAAGCTGGAACTATCAGTCTCAAGTCACGTATCAAATCATCCTTATAAAGTAAGGAGGTCGCGTTAAAGGCTTATATTGTCGTTCACCCTGATGCTTCCCTCAATGAAATTGCAGCGCACTTCAATGTTACTGGTTCAGGCATATCAAAAGCATTAAGTCGTCTAAAGATTACACGTAAAAAAACTGCGCTGTATGTTAAAAGAGATGAGGAAAAGCAAAAAAAATTTTTAGAAACCATTTCACACTATTTATCACAAATAGCTGGTATACATTGATGGATCTAGGATTGATCAGTTTATATCTCGAGAATATGGATGGGCTTTGAAAAGGCAAAAAATTATTAGCGAAGTCTCTGGTAAACGCTATACCAGAGAAAGTTTTATGGGTGAACTAAATAAAAATCAACTGATTGCGCCATTTTGTTATAAAGGTACTTGTGATACAGCCTTGTTTAATTTTTGGTTAGCTAATTTTTTATTACTCAGCTTAAATAAGTGTTACTTGTTGATTATGGATAATGCAACTTTTCATCAATCACCACAAACACGTCAATTAATCAATGCTGCAGGATACTAATTGCTTTTTCTTCTTCCATATTCTCTTGATCTCAATTTTATAGAAAAATCTTGGGCAAACCTAAAATACAAGATAAAATAAATTTCCATCACTTGCAGATGCCATCGATTATGGATTTCAAATAGATCAATTAAAATTCAATTGACTATATAAGGTATAGAGTTTAAAAAATTAAGACTGGTTTAATTGCGTTTTATTTTTTAAAAGCGTATTTAAAATTTGGCTAAGTGATTAAGTTACGAGTCACTAAGTTTAATATCATTAGTTTTAGTATTATAGTAATAAGTTTATTATACTGTTAGAAACCAAGGTGCGTTGTGTTTCACTAACCATAAGGCCAGAGATAAAGCTGTAATATTTGTAGATAGAACAGAGTATTAAAAGGAAGTACAGGATAATTTACTATTTTAAGCTGAGTATGGTTAGGGTGATTAAAGTTCAAGTTATGGGATAATAAGTCACTGTAGCTACTACCAAGGTAGGAGTTAGGTAACCTATATGACCTAAAGTGAGTGAACATAACCATACGTTTGCTAGCTCTAAGGCCATTGTATTTAATGTTGGTGATAGCGCTTTAAAATATTGTTAATTTGAGCGTATTAAAATTATTTTCCATAGCTGAGTTAATCTGAGCAATTTAACGTTTTGAGTTGTTATCACGAATGTGAAAAAACATCCTAGCAGTTTACGATACTAAAAAAATAAAGTTATTTTTAGTATAAAAGATTAGCTAAATGAGTAATATGCGCTTAGGATATCTCAATAAATTTATGTAGTCCCTTAAGCAAGGGTTAAGTTATGTGATTAAAAGGTGATTTTATGTACTCCAATACCTTACCAGATATTGAAAGCCATTTTAACTGTCTTAGTCTCAATAAAAGTTTATCTGAATTATTAGCTGAAGTTTCTATCGGTAATTTTCATGATTTTCAACTATTTATTAAACAGCATCATTATCAATCTTTCATTTTGACTCATAGCATGATAGATAATTCTTCTATGCAATACACCTATTTAGGACAAGCATTGGGTGGTACGACAATTACCAGTTTAAGTTTATGTCATAATGTATTAGATCATAAAGCAGTCAAAGCCCTTGCTATAGGATTAAAAGGTACAGCTATAAAAAATATTGATTTAAGCTTTACTAATCTCGAAGAGTCGGGAGCAGTAATATTTGGACAAAATTTGTTTGGCAGCTCAATTGTTAACATAAACTTAACTTCGACTCAGTTGGGTAATAGTGGCGCAATCGCTTTTATCAATACTTTGCCAGGCACGAACGTGCGTAGCATTAATTTAGGTTTAAATAGGCTCAATGCTAGGGTTGTCCAACCTTTAGCTCAGGCTTTAGCTTATACCTCAATTAATACAATTAATTTTTATGGTAACCATCTAAGCAATGATGGAGCACATCATTTGGGTTACGCCTTAGGTAAAACTTCAATTATTAGTGTAGATTTGAAAAATAATTTTATTGGTGATTTAGGTCTCTATCACTTTAGTAAAGGTATTGCAGGTTCTCAAGTAACTAATGTAGATTTTAGTTTCAACCCAATTAAGGATTTCGGCGCTCGAGTATTAAGCCAAATTTTAGGTGAAACTCAGTTATTAAACGTAAAGATTAGCTATAATCGGCTACATAAGTCGGCAAAAAAAGTGGTTAAACAAGCGTTAACAGAAAATATGTCTAAGCTTATTTTAGCCCCTTATTATACACTTTGTTTGGCACTAATGCCAAAATCAGAGAAAAATAAACATTTTAATTGCTCTGTTGCCCTTTCCCCGACTAAAGAGCCATTGCGCTATGCGGGAGGGATTTTAATGCATTTGCCCGAAGATTTATTAATCCATACTTTAGGTTATTTTCCGTTAATGACCACGCAAAAGGGAAAAAATCAAGCACCTAAATACTTGGCTTTAGCGCGTAAACGACATGTCAATGGGGTAAAAATGAAAAAAGAAAAAAAAATTAAAAAGATTATGCACGGCTTGGCTTAAATATAATTTAATAAAGCGTTATTAAAAAATATTTGTTTTCAATATTAAAGCGCAGAATTAAACTTAATATAGCTAAAATCACGCCATAGTGAGGCGCCAAAATGTGATGAACTCCTGGACAAAAACATTAGGGTCAAGCTTGACGTGAAGGATTATTTTCAATTAGGGTTGATTTGATTTTTGCGTTAACTGGCTTATTAGTTAGTACACAGGGGCGATTGGCTTATTGCGCCCCTGTGCTTGAAGTTCGTAGAAACGTTTTGCTTTAAGTAGGCAAGGGGGTTAATTTACTTTTTCCAGATCCAAGGGCTAAATTGCGTTTAAGTTGATGCTTTTGGGCCAATTGGAGATAATTTTTTGCTTGACCGCTACCAGTTTTGGTGCGCATTAAAGGAAGATAATTTAAAATATGACAAAAAATTTCACAAGGCAATTCAGTGCGCATTAAAATACCACCAGCATAATTGAGTGGCTGTTGTTTTTTAGATACTGAACCAAAATGTTTGGCTTTTTCAGTTGGGGATAAAAATCTTAACCTTGAATATAAATAAGGTGCCATCAGTAACATATTACGATGCCCGGTGATCTCAACTTGCATGGCTTGAGTCATGGATGGACTCACTAAATTACTGTCGAATTTTAATTTAAGCAATTGGCTTTGAGATAACAAGATGCGCCAAGAAGCCAATCCATCGTCACCGATCCGATTTCCATTTAAATTCACGTAGTGCAACTTGGTGTTATTTACTGTCGTGCCTAATAAAAAACTGCCCATTGTGCTCAATTTATTACGTGCTAAATCAATATGGGTCATTGCGGTGCCGTTAAGACTTTTCCCAAAGGCATAAGCGCCGTTGTACCCAATTTGATTAAAAGCTAAATTAAGTTGTTGTAGGGGGGTTTTTACTAATGTTTGGCCTAAAGCTATTGCCCCTGAATCACCTAGTATATTAATGGCTAAATCAAGTTTGATGATTTTGGTTCCCACTAAATTTTGTCCCAAGTTATAGGCGCCTTGGGGACCAATACAATTATGGGTCAATTTAAGAGCAATCAGTGCCGTGTTTTTTAAGGTTGGGGCAAAACGACTGATGCTGGCATCATCTATTTTATTTAAACTTAAATCTAAACATTTAACTGAAGTACCTTGTAAGGCAAGGCCAAAATGCGACCAGGCATCGGGCTGAATGTCCACCATTTTCTGGCTTAACTTTAATGTTTGGCATGATGTTTGAGTTAAACATTGCCGAAAATTCACATAATTTCCAGCAAACACTTCGTTAAATAAATCTTGCAAAGAAGTAAACGTAGCCGTTGCATTTGCAACACGCGGTGTATTGTATTTTTCCATATTATAGCTGTTTATCCTAGTAAATTATTTAATTTTAAAGTCAGTTATAAAACCATGATATCTGGGTTAACTTTTTATTATTCTGATATTGACTCAATCACACGGATAATATAAAGCCTATTTTATAACTAACAATTAAGTAACTTTTAAAATGTAATAGTAACCTTGTGTAAGGCTAGGTTGATTAAGCGAGATAATACAGAAGTAAGTCACAAGCATCCATATGTAAAATAGATTAAATCACTTTGGCCATAGCCATAGATCTATAATTGACCATGATTATATTCCTTTGGCACCGCTAAAAACCACATTACCGGTAAAATGGTTCTTGTGGCACGGTGAATTGCCGTTGGGTATCAATTTGTATTTCAAAGCTTGCAGTGGCATGTCTCAATAATAGTTTGGTATATAGCAAAGACAATGATATAAGATACGCGACATACAGCACTGTAATGGTCGCAATGAGTACTGATTTTAATATTTACTGCATTAACTTTATTTTTCTTGGTATTTGTTCAAATTTTATACAATTTACCACTGGCTAGGCCTGACAAGGCTTCGCTGGCTTATTCACAACATAAACACAGGCCATACACCTGATTATTCAAGTACATTGTGCATATTTATGGCCAAGCATAAAACAATATGGCCAGATTGTTCCCCAAAATTATGACTAGGTAGGTAGCTGTGCTTACTAAAGTTAGGTATTAAACCGCCAATACAGAGGCTAGATAAAGGACTTTGAGTGAACAAAATTTGGGGTTATGATACAAGAAGGCTGTAGCTTAAATGTTGATTAAGTGACTTTTAAGTCACATTAAAATAACTTTGTATAATAGGGCGTAGCGCATTAGCTGTGGGGGCAATATGATTTGCGTGCCAAGTAAAGGGATCTAAATGGGTTGGGATATATCCATATAGCGCTAAGATACTGGTCGTGCCTGCAGCAGTGCTGGCTTGTATATCGGTAATGGCATCGCCAATATAAAAGGTGGCATTAGGTTGGATAGTTAATTGTTCACAGGCGAGCCAAAGAGGTTCAGGATAAGGTTTGGCACGGGCTAAGGTATCGCCACAGACAATGCTGGCACAGTCCTTTAAAAGCGGAAATTGCGCCAGTAAGGGCAAGGTAAATTGGGTGGCTTTATTGGTCACAATCCCCCAAGGAATTTTTTGTGCATTGAGCATAGTTAATAGTTCAGGGATCCCGGGAAAGAAGGTCGTAGCTTGTCCCAAGATGGCATGATAACGATGGTGAAACTGTTGTTTTAAAGTATCAAATTGGGGATCGGTTGGCGTGACATTAAAGGCAACCTTTAGCATGCTTGGTACCCCGGAGGAAATAGCGCTTTGAATGTCGCGTAAAGGTAAGTGGGGTAATCCTTGCTCTTGGCGCAAATCATTTAAGCAGCGAGCCAATTCTGGTGCAGAATCTAATAATGTTCCATCTAAATCAAATAAACAACCCATTGGGTTTTCTCCATAAAATGGCTTATATTTTGCGACAATGCATCAAATAATTTACGCCAACGTTATTCACAAAACTGAATTTTTGGGTTAGGGGATTATAACTGATCCCTTGAACTTGTTTCACCTGAAACCCTGCTTTACGTGCCATATCAGCCAGTTCAGAGGGTTTAAGGAATTTTTGATACTCATGGGTTCCTTGCGGCAGCAATTTTAACAAATATTCTGCGCCTAAAATAGCTTGCAAGAAAGCTTTGGGGGTACGATTAATAGTTGAAAAAAAGGCCTCACCCTTAGTAGGCAATAATTGTGCACAAGCGTTGATAATTGCTGCGGGATCGGGAACATGTTCTAGCAGTTCCATACAGGTTACCACATCAAAAGCTTGGGGACGTTTAAGGGCTAGGGCTTCCACGGTAATATTTTGATATTGGGGGGCTTGGGTACATGATTGGGCATGCAAAGTGGCTACTTCTAATACGGCCTGTGCTTGGTCAATCCCCAAGACTTCAGGGCTAAATTGGGCTAATGCTTCAGTTAAAATGCCACCACCACAGCCAATATCCACGATTTTTTGCTGCTTGAGCTCGCAACATGCTTGAATAAATCTTAAGCGTAAAGGATTCAATAGGTGCAAAGGCCGCATTGGACCTTGCTCATCCCACCATTGTTGGCTTAACGCATTAAACTTGGCAAGTTCATGCGGATCGACATTCGAGTCAGTTGCAATCATAATTTTTTGCCTTTCGCTTATCGCTTAGCAGGATAAGCAGTGAGTTTATCTAGGCTCTGTGCTAATATAAGCCACTTTAGCAGTTTTGCATTATAAAGTCACATCTAGAATAGTTTTTCAGCTAACAAAGGAGCTATATTTCGTGGGTGAGCTCGCCAAAGAAATCGTTGCAGTCAATATTGAAGATGAATTAAAACAATCTTATTTAGATTATGCCATGAGTGTTATTGTAGGGCGTGCTCTACCAGATGTTCGAGATGGCTTAAAACCAGTACATCGGCGGGTATTATTTGCCATGCGGGAGTTGGGCAATGATTGGAATAAACCCTATAAAAAATCCGCACGTATTGTCGGGGATGTGATTGGTAAATACCACCCACATGGCGACACCGCTGTTTATGACACCATTGTGCGTATGGCTCAATTTTTTGCAATGCGTTATATGTTAGTCGATGGTCAAGGAAATTTTGGTTCTATCGATGGTGACTCAGCCGCAGCAATGCGGTATACCGAAATTCGTATGTCTAAATTTGCCCATGGCTTATTAAAAGATTTAGAGAAAGAAACGGTTGACTTTACTCCCAATTATGATGAGACGGAATTTGCACCAGTGGTTTTGCCCACTCGGATCCCTAATTTATTAGTCAATGGGGCCGCTGGGATTGCAGTGGGTATGGCAACCAGCATTCCACCGCATAATTTGCGAGAAGTCATTAGCGGTTGTTTGGCATTGATTGAGCAGCCAGAAATTACCATTGATGAGCTATTAGACTATGTGAAAGGACCTGACTTTCCCACGGCTGCGATTATTAATGGCAAAGCTGGAATTATTGAAGCATATCGCACCGGTCGAGGTCGGATTTATGTCAGGGCGAAAATTGAATTAGAAGGGGAAGAAAGCAAGCAAACCATTGTGGTCACTGAAATTCCCTACCAAGTAAATAAAGCCCGTTTAATTGAAAAAATTGCTGAATTAGTCAAAGATAAAAAAATTGAAGGCATCACTGGTTTGCGGGATGAATCAGATAAAGATGGGATGCGCATTGTTATTGAATTGCGCCGTCATGAAGTCCCTGATGTGGTGCTGAATAATTTATATGCCCATACGCAAATGCAAAATGTCTTTGGGATCAATATGGTGGCGTTGGTCAATGGCCAGCCACGCACTTTAAATTTAAAACAAATTTTAGAAGAATTTATTCGCCATCGTCGGGTAGTGGTCAATCGGCGCACCAATTATGAATTGCGTAAAGCCAAAGAGCGGGCCCATATTTTAGAAGGTTGGGGGGTTGCATTAGCCAATATTGATGAAATTATTACTTTAATTAAAACCTCGCCCACGCCTCAGCAAGCAAAAGAGCGTTTGCAAGCCCGTCCTTGGGAACCTGGTGCAGTCAAGGCCATGTTGACCAATGCGATGCAAGAAACTCAAGTCACGGATGCGTTAATTGATGTCGGTGGTTTATCGAGTGACGGCTATCATTTGTCTGCTAATCAGGCTCAGGCTATTTTAGAGCTGCGTTTACATCGTTTAACGGGTCTTGAACAAGATAAAATTATTGAAGAATATCAACAAATTTTAGAAAATATTAAGCAGTTAATTGAAATATTGGTTAATCCACAACGTTTGCTTGCTGTGGTAAAACAAGAGTTGATTGAAATTAAAGAAGAATTTGGAGATGAGCGGCGCACTGAAATTACAGCCTCGCAACAAGATCTCTCTTATGAAGATTTAATTACCGAAGAAGACCGAGTGGTTACGATTTCCAATCAAGGCTATGTTAAGGCGCAACCCTTGGCCAGTTATGCTGCCCAAAAGCGCGGAGGACGCGGTAAAGCTGCAACCTCAATGAAAGCTGAAGATTATGTTAATACCTTATTAATTGCCAGTACTCATGACACCATTTTATGTTTTTCCAGTAAAGGTAAAGTGTATTGGTTAAAAGTCTATCAATTACCGTTGGGCTCAAGAACCTCTAGAGGACGGCCCATTATTAATTTATTGCCCTTAGATCCTGATGAACGGATTAATACCCTATTGCCGATCCGTGGCTATGACAGCGGTTATTTATGTATGGCCACGAGTATGGGAACCGTGAAAAAAGTTGCGATCAAAGAATTTTCTCGTCCACGTGCCAATGGCATTATTGCGATTGATTTAGATGCCGGCGACCAATTGGTTGGGGTGCAGTTAATGCAAGGTGAAGAGGAAATGATGCTGGTATCTAGCAGTGGTAAAACCATTCGCTTTGTGGGGGCAGAAATTAGAGCAATGGGTCGTACTGCACGTGGCGTACGTGGCATGCGCTTGCAGTCTAACCAATCCATTATTGCCTTAATTAAAACCGAATTGGAACATTCTATTTTATTTGCCACCGCAAACGGTTATGGCAAGCGCACTAAAGTAGAGGAGTTTTCAGTACAAGGTCGTGGTGGACAAGGGGTCATTGGTATTCAAACCTCAGAGCGTAATGGACAGGTCATTGGCGCAGTCCAAGTAAAAGGCAATGAAGAAATTTTATTGATTAGTAATGGCGGTACTATGGTTAGAACGCCAGTGGACCAAATCTCATTAGTGGGTAGAAATACGCAAGGGGTGACTTTAATTAACTTAACCAAAGATGAGAAGTTATGTGGTATTCAGCGGGTTGAAGAGGTTGATGAGGCCGATTTAGCAGAGGTGGTGCCAGATGGTTCAGAGGTACTAGATGGCTTAGATGGAAGCAATGTACTAGATGGCTCCGCCGCACCAGATGCATCTGGGACATCTGATGCATCCGATGCGTCCGATGATTAAAGCGCCACTGTATAACTTTAGTCCAGGGCCAGCGATGTTGCCGGCCCCGGTTTTGGCAACCATTAAAACAGATTTAGCACAAACTTCAGCTGGCAATACTTTTTTAGAACTCAGTCATCGTAGCCCCCAAGTTATTGAAATGGCTGAGCAAGCCGAAGCTGATTTAAGATCGTTATTAAATATCCCAGAATCATTTGCCATTTTATGCTTACAAGGCGGGGCGCGTCAGCAATTTGGAGTATTGCCGCTTAATCTATTTTATCAAGAATCCGTAGTTGATTATCTGGTTAGTGGGTATTGGTCAGCCATGGCAGCTACTGCTGCAGCAAAAGCGGTGACGACCCAGATAGTCTTTGATACAGCTCAGCAATCCGTGACACAACTGATGGATACCGCGTGGCAATATCACCCGCAAGCAAGATTTTTGCATTATACCGATAATGAAACCATCGAAGGGGTGGAACTACCAAAGCTTACTGTTCCTAATAAGCTATTAGTCGCGGATATGACTTCTAGTTTACTTACTAAACCTATTGATTGGCCAGCCTATGCCGCCATCTATGCCGGGACCCAGAAAAACTTAGGGATTGCGGGGTTAACGTTGGTGATATTACGCAAAAATTTAATTGGGCCAGGACACCCATTACTGCCTGATACCTTAAATTATCAAATCCAAGCTCAGGCGCAATCGATGTATAATACACCGCCGGTATTTAATTGGTATGTAATGGGTTTGGTGTTGAAATGGGCCAAACAGCAAGGTGGAATAAGGGTTTTAGCCCAAGCGGCAAAGGCACGAGCCAAATTAGTATATCAGTGTATTGATAACAGTGCTTTGTATCACAATGCTTTGCCTTTGCCGTTACGCTCGCGCTTAAATATTCCATTTACTCTCACTAAGCCAAAATTAGAGTCATTGTTTTTGCAACAAGCGCAACAAAATGGCTTAATTAGTTTACGCGGTCATCCCAAAGTGGGCGGGATCCGAGCCAGTTTATATAATGCGATGCCCTATGCAGGAGCGGTAGCGTTAGTTGATTTTATGCAGGATTTTGAAATACAACATGCGCAATAATTTAGATCAAAGCCGTTTATGACTGAGTCCGATCGATGGCGAGTACCGGCTCAGCAAAATATTGGGGGGCAATTTAGCCCACCTGGGGATAAATCTTTGGCACACCGTGCGGTGATACTCAGCAGTTTGGCGAACGGGACCAGTATTATCCGTAATTTTTTAATGGCCAAAGACTGCCTACATACTAAAGCTGCATTGCAAGCGTTAGGGGTACTGATTACCCATTGTCCTGAGGATCCCAGCACTTTAAAAGTTCAAGGACAAGGCTTGTATGGGTTATGCCCCCCTGCAACAGAATTAGCGTTAGGCAATTCTGGTACTGGATTGCGTTTATTAGCTGGGATCTTGGCAGGACAAAAATTTGATAGTTGTCTTAATGGCGATGCTTCGTTACAGCAGCGACCTATGGAACGTATTATTACCCCCTTAACTCGAATGGGGGCGCAATTGCTGGGCACGTCTCAAGGTACCGCGCCGCTTTGGATCAAGGGAAAGCAACCATTAAAAGGGATCCACTATCGATTACCCGTACCCAGTGCCCAAGTAAAATCTAGCCTGTTATTGGCAGGGCTATATGCCAAAGGTCGCATGGTGATTGAATCGCCAATTGCAACTCGCGATCATACCGAGCGGTTATTGCAATATTTTGGTTACCCACTGTTACAACAGCCAGGTAAAATAACCCTAGAAGGGGGCCATGCTTTACATCCCTGTGAAATTGAAGTGCCTAATGATCCCTCGTCAGCGGCTTTTTTTATCGTGGCCGCTTGTATTCAAGCGCAAGGTCAGCTGTTAATTAAAAATGTGACTTTAAATCCACGCCGTATTGGTTTTATTGAAATATTGAAGTTAATGGGGGCAAATATTAAGCTATTACCCAGCCAAAATATGCAGGTTGAACCAGTGGGGGATATTGAAGTTGTTGCCTCGCCATTAACCGGGATTGATATTCCTCAAACCTATGTAGCAGATGCGATTGATGAATTTCCAGCACTGTTTATTGCTGGCGCATGTGCTGCTGGTACCACCCAGTTGCGTGGTGCACAGGAATTACGTTTTAAAGAAAGTGATAGGTTGGAACTGATGGGTACTGCATTACAAAAATTGGGTATCAAGCTTGAGATATGGAAAGATGGCTTAAAGATACAAGGGCAGTCAACTTGGCAAGGTGGGGAAGTGGACAGTGGCCATGACCATCGGGTGGCCATGGCATTAGTGGTGGCCTCGGTTAGAGCCACTGCTCCCATTATTGTTCAACATACCGCTTGTATTGCAACCTCCTTTCCAGATTTTCTTAGTTGTGCTAAACAGCTTGGTTTAACCATTGAATTAGATTAAAGCAAAGGCAGTATCATGGCGCATATTCCAGTGATTACCATTGATGGACCAGGTGGGGTGGGTAAAGGAACCTTAAGTCAGCAATTGGCAGAGGAGCTAGGTTGGACTTTTTTAGACAGCGGTGCGTTATATCGAGCCCTTGCTTTAGCGGCTCAACAGCGACAATTGGCCCTCAATGATGTTAGCAATCTTCAACAATTGGCTCACCATTTGGCGGTGGAGTTTATACCCACTACAAATGGTGTTGCCATTTACTTGGATAACGTAGAGATCAGCGCTGAGTTAAGGACTGAGCCTTGTGGCAATGCGGCTTCCAAAATTGCTGCTTATGCACCAGTACGCACGGCATTATTGGCCCGGCAACGGACATTTCGTATAGCGCCAGGATTAGTTGCAGATGGACGGGATATGGGAACGGTGGTTTTTCCTGATGCAGATCTTAAAATTTATTTAGAAGCCAGCATTAAAGCTCGGACCCAACGCCGCTTTGCTCAGTTGCAAGAAAGGGGACTAAATGTTAACCTTGAAAACCTTTTTGCAGAAATTAAGCAAAGAGATCAGCGTGATAAAGCACGTCCAGTTGCGCCATTAAAGGCTGCAACCGATGCCATTATTATCGATACAACGGAGTTAAGCATTAAACAAGTTGCCACCGCTGTGTCTCAATTAGTGGCAGGAAAAGGCTTAAGGTAGCGTTTTTAGATCAAATTGCGTTAAAATGATGAGCAATAGGGAAGTTGAGTAAGGCGCAGATATTGCGTTAAGCTTAGCTTAATTAGGCGATCACCGGCGGTTATATTGCGTTTTGTGATCAGTGTTCAACTTTACTTAATGTTTAAGCACTCCTTTAGAGTGTAAGAGCGATTTAATCGCAGGATTTACGAATGACTTTATCTTCTACACAAACCCCCGATGAAAATGAAACCTTTGCCCAATTATTGGAAGCAACCCTTAGTAAAATCAAGATGGAGCCCGGCAGTGTCTTTGCAGGGGAAGTGATTGCCATTGATAAAGAACGGGGCTTAGTGACGATTGATACGCCACTAAAATCAGAAGGCTATGTTCGCCTTGAAGAATTTATGTCTGCAGACGGTGAATTGGAAATTAAAATTGGGGACAAAGTACCTGTCGCCTTAGAAGCAGTAGAAGATGGTTGGGGTGAAACCCGTCTATCTCGCCAACGTGCTAAACGTTTGGAAGCTTGGACTACTTTAGAGCAAGCCTTTGAAGATGGTGCGTTTGTGAAAGGCGTGATCTTTGGTAAGGTTAAAGGTGGTTTTACGGTAGATATTAATTCTATTCGTGCATTCTTACCCGGCTCGTTAGTGGATGTACGCCCAATTCGAGATATGAGCCACCTAGAAGGTCGCGATCTTGAATTTAAAGTGATTAAAATTGATCAAAAACGCAATAATGTGGTGGTTTCACGACGCAGTGTGGTAGAAACTGAAAGCAGTGCCGAACGTACCGCATTATTAGATAGTCTCCAAGAAGGCCAAGTAGTACAAGGGAGTGTAAAAAATCTTACCGATTATGGCGCTTTTGTGGACTTAGGTGGTGTAGATGGGTTACTCCATATCACTGATATCTCTTGGAAACGGGTAAAACATCCCAGTGAAGTGTTAACTGTTGGTCAAGATATTGATGTAAAAGTATTGCGCTTTGATAAAGAACGGATGCGTGTCTCTTTGGGGTTAAAACAATTAGGCGAAGATCCGTGGGTTGGTGTGGCCAAGCGCTATCCAGAAGGGGCTAAAGTGAGCGGCCGAGTCACCAATATCGCAGATTATGGTTGTTTTGTAGAATTGGAAGAAGGCATTGAAGGTTTAGTTCACGTTTCTGAAATGGATTGGACAAATCGCAATATTCACCCTAGTAAAGTGGTTGCCATGGGTGAAGAAGTCGAAGTTATGGTGCTAGATATTGATGAAGAACGTCGACGTATCTCTTTAGGACTTAAGCAATGTAAAGACAGTCCTTGGGAAGCCTTTGCCAATAGCCATAATAAAGGAGATAAAATTGTCGGAAAAATTAAATCGATTACCGACTTTGGTATTTTTATTGGTTTAGATGGCGGGATTGATGGATTGGTGCATTTATCAGATATTTCCTGGAATGCCACCGGTGAAGAAGCCGTACGCCAATATAAAAAAGGGGATGAAGTAGAAGCAGTAGTATTGGCAGTTGATCCAGAAAGAGAACGGATTTCTTTGGGAATTAAACAATTAGATGCTGATCCTTACTCTAATTATTTGGCAGAACACCCTAAAGGCAGCTTAGTCAGTGGCACGGTAATTGATATTGATGCTAAACGGGTAGTAGTTGATTTAGGGGATGGCGTTGAAGGCCAAATTCGTGCTGCAGAAATCAGTCGCGAACGGGTTGAAGATCCACGGACTTTACTTAAAGTGGGTGAACAAATTGAAGCCAAATTTATGGGGGTCGATAAGAAAAATCGAAGCCTAACCCTTTCAGTAAAAGCCAAAGAAAACCAAGAAGAAGCCGAAGCCATTCGTAATTACTCGGGTAGCAGTGCTAAAGATTACACGGGAAGCACGACTTTAGGTGATATCTTTAAAGAGCATATGCAAGGAAATGAAAGCGATAAAGAAGACTAAATCTTAAAAAATTTAGTGATGATTTAGAGGAAAAAACGGCGTGCATTGGTCACGCCGTTTTTTTTTGCATATAATTCGATTATTTATGGTATTTAAGGAGTATTTTCTATGCGTGTATTAGGCATCAGTTTTGCAATATTGCTGGTTATTTTGGGGGTTGCCTTTGCTGCATTAAATGCAGAGCCAGTTTTAGTTAAGTATCTTATTGGTCGCAAAACTTTACCCTTAGCCGTGGTCATTGTTATTGCAGCAGGGATGGGCTTTATCATTGGTTTAATTATTATGTCGTTGCGGTTATTAAAATTGCGGCGGCGTAACCATCAATTGCAGACTCAGATCAAACGTTTAGAAAAGCAACTGCCTTCATTGAAATAAAGAGCATTGTCTATATCAAGCAAGTATTTAACCTGTTGTATAAAGAGAAACTATGAATCATAGCTCCCCAATTATTGTCGCGCTTGATTATGCGCAACCAGAACCAGCGTTAGCGTTGGTTGAGCAATTAGCGCCTAGCCGTTGCCGTTTAAAAATTGGTAAAGGTATGTTTACCGCTTTGGGCCCTGTATGGGTAGAAAAATTAATGGCAAAAGGCTTTGATATTTTTTTAGATTTAAAATTTCATGATATTCCCCATCAAATCTATCAAGCCTGTACCCAAGCTGCGCAATTAGGAGTATGGATGGTGAATGTGCATGCATTGGGAGGTAGCCAAATGTTAGCTGCGGCTAGAGCTGCCATTGATGAGGCCCCAGTGTCTAAAAAGCCATGGTTGATTGGGGTGACTTTACTCACTAGTTTACAAACTGAAGATTTAGCTGAGTTGGGATTTAGCGGCACTTTATCGGAAAATGTATGGCGTTTAGCAGGTTTGTGTCATAATGCTAAATTAGATGGGGTGGTTTGTTCTGCTCAAGAAAGTGCTTTATTAAAACAAAGTTATGGTCAAGATTTTTTATGTGTCACCCCTGGGATCCGTTTACCGCATCAAGCCGCAGTTGACCAAAAACGGATCATGACGCCGCTGGAGGCAATTCAAGCAGGGAGTGACTACTTAGTGATGGGGCGCAGTATTACTGATGCTGCTGATCCAAATCAATTATTGACTCAAATTATTCAAGAAATGGAGCATAATTTGTGAGTTGGTTAGCTTATACTTTATTATTATTTGGCTTAAGTTGGGCTGGGGTAGGCATATTTCGCAGCTATGCCGAAGCCAAAGGTTTTATCGATAAGCCCAATGAACGTTCAAGTCATATTGCCGTTACCGCACGAGGCGGTGGTATTGTCTTTACTAATTTATGGCTATTACTGTTAGGTGCCCTTACTTATTTGGGGTACCTTAAAATGTTTTATTTGCCAATATTTTTACCCGCATTATTGATTATGCTCGTCGGGTTTTGGGACGATAAAAAAGGCTTAAGTGCTACCACAAGGTTATTATGTCAGGTGTTGGCGGCAGGGATTAGCTTATATTTTATTGATATGCCACCCATTGAATGGGTACCGGGTGTGGTGTTACCGGGATGGGCACAAGTAGTAGGGTTGGTTTTAACCATCGTTTGGATGACCAATTTAGTCAACTTTGCTGATGGGACTGATGGCTTGGCAGCGACTGGAGCCATCTTTGTTTTTGGTGTAGGGGGCTATTTATTATATATCAGTCAAGCCTTTGGTTTGGCATTATTGGCCTATGGTATGGTGGCATTATTAGCCGGATTTTTGGTTTGGAATTGGCCTTGTGCCAGTATCTTTATGGGAGATACGGGAAGCAGTTTTTTAGGCTTTATTATTGCCCTATTTGCTTTGGTCAGTTATAAATGGTTTCACATTCCATTAGAAACTTGGTTATTGCTTAGTGCGCTGTTTTGGTTTGATACCACCTTAACCATATTAAGGCGCTTAATGCATAAAGAAAGAATTTGGGAAGCACATTCTAAGCATGCCTATCAACGCTTGGCGCAATATGGCTGGTCGCATTTACAAGTACTGTTAGGCAGTATTACCGTTAATTTCTTTTTAGCTGGATTGGCATTATGGGGCTATTGGGAACCTGAGCTTAACCATATTTTGTTAACCTTAGCCAGCTGTTTATTATTTGTACTCTATGTACTAATTGAAATCGCTAAGCCAATGTATAAAACTTGGCATATATAATCGTTGATAAATAATACAAGGAGCGCTAGATGGGTAGGCTTAATTGGCGATGGCGCACCCCTTCCATGGTATTTATCCATGATACGCTAAGTGTCCCTTTGGCTTGGTTTTTAGCGTATTGGCTACGCTTTAATTTAGCCCCAATTCCTGCAGAAATTTTAGCCCAAGCTTGGCATGTATTGCCAATTATGGTAGTTAGCCAAACTTTTGCTTGTTGGTGTTTTGGGCTTTACCGTGGAGTTTGGCGTTTTGCTTCAATGCCAGATTTAACCCGGATCATTAAAGCCATTTTAGTGGGCAATTTGACGGCATTATTGACCATATTTTTAATGATGCGTTTGGAACATTTGCCGCGTTCTGTATTTCCACTTTATGCGATGTTGCTGATTTTAATGTTGGGCGGCTCTCGATTTGCTTATCGTTGGTTAAAAGATAAACAAGGGTTATTAACCGGTAACCCTGAGCGCGTCTTAATTGTTGGAGCAGGAAGCGCTGGAGACAGTTTAGTTAGAGAACTGCTCAGAGAATCTTCCAATCAATATACGCCAATAGCCTTTGTAGATGATCATCCCTCACAGACTGGGCGGGAAATTCATGGGATCCGAGTGATGGGTACCTCAAAGGCCATTCCCCATATTGTGCTCAAGCAACATATTGATGTCATTATGATAGCTTTGCCTTCGGCCAATGGCGCGGCTATGCAACGGATTATTAAGCTTTGTGAGCAAACCCAAAAAGAGGTAAAAACCTTGCCCAGTGTCAATGATTTAGTCAATGGTAGGGTAACCCTTAAAAACTTAAGAAAAATTTCTTTGCAAGATTTATTAGGCCGCGATACGGTCGCTTTAGATTGGCAAGCCATTAAACATCGCCTAGCCGATAAAGTGGTATTAATTAGTGGCGGGGGTGGCTCTATTGGCTCAGAGTTATGTCGACAAGTTCTAAAGCAATATCCCAAAAAATTAATTATTATTGATAATAATGAATATAATTTATTTGAATTAGAACAAGAACTTAAACACGATGTAAGCAGTCATAAGATTGAATATCAATTAATTGATATTTGTGATGCGCCAGCAATTTGGCGTCAGGTTAAAGACCATCAGCCGGATGTGATTTTTCATGCTGCAGCCTATAAACATGTGCCGTTATTAGAGCGCCAAATTAGAGCTGCCATTCGTAATAATGTATTAGGGACCCATTGTTTGGCGCAAGCCGCGGCCTCGCATCAAGTCTCACAATTTATATTAGTGTCTACCGATAAAGCAGTGAATCCAACTAATTTAATGGGGGCAACTAAGCGGGCCGCAGAATTGGTTTGCCAGGCGTTTAATGAACAATCGGCGACGCAATTTATTACGGTACGCTTTGGTAATGTTTTAGGATCACGGGGCTCAGTGGTTGAAACCTTTCAAAAACAATTAGAGCATGGTGGGCCGTTAACCGTTACCCATCCTGATGTGACGCGTTTTTTTATGACGATTCAAGAAGCCAGTCAATTAATTTTACAAGCGCTAGCCTTAGGGCAAGGGGGCGAGTTACTGGTATTAGATATGGGCACACCAGTCAATATTGCTTATATGGCAGAACAAATGATTCATCTAGCAGGTAAAAAATTAGGCGATGAAATTGCTATTCAATATGTTGGGTTACGTCCTGGGGAAAAATTACATGAGGAACTGTTTCACCAGCAAGAACAGCATATCTCAACTGGGCATGCTAAAATATTACAAGCAATGCCCAGAGCGTTAGATATGCTGGAATTTCAAGCTATGATTTATGCTTTACAAGCAGCATCTCGAGACTATGATGAAACACGGATGTATCAAGCTTTAATTAAATTGGTACCTGAATATGCGGCGTATCATCAAGTGATAGAATCATCACCCCCTACAGCAAAGGCTTTGGCAATGATTGAAAATGCCTAAACAATTTAAGGGAATCGCCAAATGAAAGTAGTGCGTAAAGCAGTTTTTCCAGTTGCGGGGCTAGGTACTCGATTTCTCCCTGCCACTAAAGCCAATCCCAAAGAAATGTTACCCATTGTGGATAAGCCCTTAATTCAATATGCGGTAGAAGAAGCCATTGCGGCAGGTATTACTGAATTGATTTTTGTTACCTCCAATAGTAAGCGGGCAATTGAAGATCATTTTGACACCAATTTTGAATTAGAATTTGCGCTGCAGGCACAAGGTAAATATCAATTGCTCAATACCGTACGTAATATCGTGCCGGAAGGGGTTGCTTGTATTTATGTAAGGCAAGCCCAGCCACGTGGTTTAGGGCATGCGGTGTTATGTGCTAAAGAAGTTATTGGGGATGAGCCGTTTGCTGTGTTATTGGCAGATGATCTAATTGTGAATTCTGGGCAACCTTGTTTACAACAAATGCTAAGTATTTTTGATGAAACCAACCAAAGTGTGGTGGCAGTGCAACAAATGGCTCGCGAAGAATTAGCACACTATGGTGTGGTAGAAGTTGAAGAGCCATGGCAAGGAGCAGGCAGTATTTTAAGTATTGTGGAAAAACCCGATCCTAAGGTGGCTCCATCTGATTTAGGTGTGGTGGGCCGCTATGTATTACAACCAGAAATATTAGATATTTTAAGCGCCTTGCCCCCTGGAGCCAGCAATGAAATTCAACTTACCGATGCGATTTCCCAGCATATTAAATTAAATAATGCCATGGCCTTAGAATTTTCTGGGCAACGTTATGATTGTGGTAACAAATTGGGTTATTTAAAAGCGGTGATGCGTTTAGGTTTGCAGCATCCAGAGTTAGGGCAATCATTAAATAACTATCTCAATACTTTACTCAAACCTAAAGAAGGCGTGTTATTACCTAAAGAATCGATGTCGATATAAGCTAGGGTCCTGTAGGGACCCTAGCAGGTAATTAAGCTTTTTCTAGAGCAGCTTCTACATCAGCACAAATGATAAATAAAGAAGAAAAACCACTGATATCAAAAACTTCTTGTACATCTGTGGCAAGGTTACATAAAATAACTTTACCATCATGTGGTTTAACTTTTTTTCCTGCAAGCAATAAAACACGTAATCCGGCGCTGCTAACAAATTTCACGTCAGCAAAATTTAGTATCATAACATGAGTTCCGCTATCAATAATTTCGACCAAAGTACTTTCAAATTCAGTCGCTGCGGTACTGTCAATTTGTCCAGAGAGATTGATAACAGTTTTGCCATCTTTCTTTTCTTTATTGATTTCCATAATGAGTCCTTAACTAGTTATTGTTGAATAGATTTGGTTGCTTTTAATACATTGAAATCACCTTCACGTATATATTCTACATGGTCCATTAGGTTCATAACCAAGTGGATCCCTAAGCCACCTATTGAGCGTTCTTCTAATTTTTGTTTAGTATTAGCGCGAGTTTGTTTAGTGGGATCAAAGGGGACACCATCATCTCTTAATTCGAGGATAATATGCTCTTCATTGACCGTGCATTCTAAACTCACGGCATGTTCTTGTTTATCGTTATAGGCATGACCAATAATATTAGTTACCAATTCATCAACACATAATAATAATTTATTGGTAAGCGAATCATTTACGTAGCGTTCATTTAAAAATCTTTCAACTTTTTTTGCTACTCGTGGGGCTTCATCAGCACTATTTACAAAAGTTAGTTGTAATTTTTGACGGTTCATATGTCTAGCTATCCTTCCCTGAATTGCTACCATCCCCAAGGTATCTGATGGCAAGCATAGTAATGTCATCACTTTGCGGACAATCTGCAGCAAATTTTTTAATATCTGAGCCTAGTGTTGTGATTAATTCATCAACGGCTAAATCTCTATATTCAGTTAAATCATCAGCTAGCTTTTGATCAGAATAGTATTCTTCATTCATATTAGTCGCCTCAGTGACTCCATCGGTATATAAAAAAACTAAGTCATTAGGCTCTAATTGAATTTCTTTATTAATAAATTCATCTAAATTTACAACGCCTAGCGCGGGATTACCAGTGGTAGGAATGATTTCTGCGTTTTTCCCGGGGCGGACTAAATAGGGCGGATTATGTCCACCATTGGCATATTTCATTTTACCTGTGGTTATATCTAGCACTGCATAAAATGCGGTAACAAACATCATGCCAGTATTGTCTTTTTCTAACATTTCATTGGCCGAAGCCAAAGCTTGACCTGGGGATTCATCATTAAAAGCATGAGTACGAATTAAAGTACGAGACACCGTCATAAACAGTGCAGCGGGTACGCCTTTACCTGAGACATCTGCAATTAAAAAACCTAGATGGGTATCATCTAGCCAGAAAAAATCATAAAAATCACCACCAATTTGTTTGGCTGCAGTCATTTTGGCATAAAGACTTAAGCTTGGATCATTAATAAATTTTTTAGGTAAAATAGATTGTTGGATTTCACTGGCAACATTAAGTTCATGTAAAATTCCTTTTAAGCGTAGCTTGTCTTGTTCGGATTCCATCAGCTTACCAATATGGCCAATGGTTTTATCAATGGTCACATTTAAATCATCAAAGTTAATAGGCTTAGTGACAAAGTCAAAAGCACCTAGATTCATTGCAGCACGAATATTATCCATATCTCCATAAGCTGAAACGATGATGGGGATCACATCGGGAAATTGCTCACTAATATTTTTAAGTAAAGTTAACCCATCCATTTCAGGCATATTAATATCTGAAATAACTAATCTAATATCTTTTTCTGCGGCTAATATTTTAAGTGCTTCAATGCCATTTTCTGCAAAAAACAAGGTAAAGCGTTTTTCACGAATTTGTTTACGAAAGCGCTGTTTCATCAAAACTTCTACATCAGGCTCATCATCAACGATTAATAATTTTGAAGGCATGCTTTAACTCGCTAATCTTCTTCGGGTTTAGAATTCGGTAATTTTATAGTAAAAACCGTATACTCGCCTAACTTAGAATCTAATAATATTTCCCCTTTTTGTTGTTGGGTAATAATATCATAGCAGATAGATAATCCTAGTCCGGTGCCTTGGGTTGCTGGTTTGGTGGTATAAAAAGGTTGAAAAATTTTATTTTGCTGATCTTCACTAATGCCTGGACCATTATCTTTAATGGTGATAATAGTAAATTTTTCATTTTTTTCAGTAGTTACCGTAATAACTGGGGCATAGTTATCATTTTTATTTTTTTCTGCTTTTTCTGCTGTAGCGTACATACTATTATTAAACAAATTTAAAAAGACTCGCCCTATAGCTTGAGGAAAAACATAAGTGAGTCCTAAATCTTGTGATAATTTCTTGTTAATTTTAATATTAAATTCGGTATTTTGTGCGCGCATACCATGATAGGCTAGATTAAGGTATTCTATTAGTACCTGGTTGATATCTACGGCTTCTAGTTGAATTTCTTCGGCATCTCTAGATTGCAGTAGCATGCTTTTTACTACGCTTTCTGCGCGTTTACCATGCTCTTGGATTTTTTCACAGTTGCTTGAAATATCAGTTAAAATATCTTGAATATTTTCTTGGTCAGCTAAATCTATTTTTTCTTTTAATCCTTTAAATTCTGTAGTTAATTCTTCAGCTAAAGAAATGGTTAAATTAGCAAAATTATTAACAAAGTTAAGTGGGTTTTTTACTTCATGCGCAATACCTGCAGTTAACAAACCAACTGATGCCAATTTTTCTTGAATAATCAGCTTTTCTTGAACATCACTGAGCTTTTCTTGACATTGTTCTAATGAGGTAGGCCCACTAGAGGACTTATTCCTATTTGAGCGAGATGCTCGCCAAGTTTCCCAGTGCATCCCTAAGCTTAAGCCTAAGCTTAACAGACCACCACTAAGTAACATTAATGAAGTATGGGCTTGCCAAAAACTCAGCGCTAATAGCCCTAGACCTATAGTTAGCAAAGTTGTTGCAAAAACTAAATTTTGGGTTGAGTTATAACGCATAATTAAGTGCTTTAACTAAAATAAAGCGCCCCTTATTTTTTTACAGTTTTTCAAGATAACGTTTAAGGATTTATATAAAAGTTTAGTTGATAGTTCAAAATAGTTTTACTGTAAATCTATTCAATCATCAGTTAATCTTGAAATTTTTATGTAAACTCATTAATTACCTCTAGGTTTTTTAGGTCCTGTAGGTGACTGATTAGGTAGATCTACTTGAATTAAGTTCTCAAGATTTGGCTTTAAAGAAGAAAATACCATAGGTTTTGCTGATTTTTGCAGTGAAGTATTCAGTATCGTAGTTAATAATATCTTAGCCTCTTTGACAAATTGATCGATGAAAAATTTATTATGGCTAAATTTTTGGTTGGCAAGAGTATTTAATAAATGTAATGGTTCAGCTTGCTGAAAACTTTGAGGAGATGTAGTTAAATTATGATTAAAGCTACGATGCTGATCTAGTAAATTTTTAATTTCAGTTAAATCTCTTAAGTTATCCGACGTTAGTGGATGAGATAAATTAACTTTTTGTAAAAGGTATTGGTAAGGGATGAAATACGAGCTATCTGCTTTTCTAACTAAAAGCGGGGAATGTTCAATCAATAATGATAAGGCTGCAAAATTTTGGTTAATTGCGGCAATATGCGCAGGATTTTGCGCTTGCTCATTAATTAACTCTAATAAATCAAAGTGTTGTTGATCTGCTTGGGTTAATAGCTGCTGCAAACATGGCATATTAAAGTCATATTCTATGGCAAGATGCAGTGCAAAAGTTTGATCAATCCCCATATAACTTGCTAGATTAAATTCATCCCAACTAAAAATATGCTGCATAATTAAATGCATGTAATCATAGTAAGCTTTTTTTTCAACTAATGCTTGTATATTATCACTCATATAAAAATTAGTAATTCTATTGCGTAATTGTACTTTTTTCTCAGGGCTATAATATTTAGGGTTTATTTCAAAAACAATAAGCCAAAAATCAGGACTGGCATAATAATCTGGCATGCGTTGTGAATGTCTGGCCGCAAAATACTCTTTTTTTAAGGCACCAATCAAATTCACATATTTTCTAAACTGTTGTTCGGTATACTGGTTAATATCCATATTATGTTTACCATTATCTCGCGTTTCGGGAATAATGATATCTAAATCCCAGTTGCTAAAATAAAGGGGCCGTTGCACTTCTTGTCGATAAAAAAGGCGCATTGCTCTGCCATTCATATCGGGAAAAAAGTGAATTGAGACTAATTTGCGATAACGTTCAATGGCACTAAGAGATTTATCATTTGTGACTTGAGTGACTAATTGATGTAGCAATGCTTGATTGGTTTGTGCTACATCGTGCAATAATTTTTCAAAATCATCAGATAAATTTAAGGCTGTGGTGAATATATCTAGTTTAGCTTGATAAGTATTTACTATTGCTTGAATTTCTTCTCGTTCTCCAGGAGCTGGGTAAGCATTTAAATCAGTTAAGTTTTGGGTATAGGTATCAACTAATTCTTGATATTCACGTGGACCGGCAATCAACTCAGCAAATTGATGGGCAGATAAATCATTAATTTTACTTAAAACTGATAGTCTTGGCCATAAATTTTGTGCAAGATATTTAGGAACTGGCTTATTTAAGATCTCATCAATTTTAGTTAATAAGCTTGAATCGAGAGTATAGTATTTTTTTAATTTTTGCGCATCTCTTAAATCAACATAGCGGTATTGCACGACATGATCAGCTCCATAGCAAGTTGGCTTTTTAAGTTGTGCATGATCTAAAACTTTAATAAATTCATTAGATTGTAAAGCTAATAAATGAGCATGACTGATTTTAAAGTATTGGGTGCATACAGATTTATCAGTTAAAATATGCGCTGGAATAAGTTGCCCTTGTCTATCTAAACCGCCGCCAGCAATAATCGGATAGCTGCGCATTTTATCGATAAAATCACAATTATTTAGTTTAGAGTTAAATGATGTGGCAGTAACTAAATCCTCAAATAAACTATTTAACCCTTTAACATTAAGATTATATTTATTATTAGCGATATTTTGCCAAGTAGTTAAATGATTATCTTCATGCCAAGTAGCAGGGGGTTGGTATAACCGCCAGGGTGAATTTTGAATCGGTGACAAAGGGCTATTTAGTAAACTTAAGATATTGGTGGTATCAATAAATTCTAAAGTCCAGGCGAATTTTAGTAAAAAATCATCATTAACATTTTTATTAAAATATTTTTCTAGTCCGGTTTTATTTTCTTGGGTATAAATGACATAATTATTTTTCAATAATTCAGGCTCTTGCGCAATTGACGAATGCTGATTAATTTTTTGTATAATATTAATGGCTAGTTCACTGTGCATGACGCCCATATCTTGATTTTTAATATAATTATTCATTAATTTATTTAATGCTGAGGTTGCCTCTTTGCTGTCAAGTTCAAATAGCTGATAAATTGCTAAATTTATTTTATCTTTAGTGCGTTTAAATTTAGCAGGAATAATTAAAGATTCTTTATCTAAACTATTTTTAATGTAAGCTAGAGTTTGTTCAAACGAGCCAAAATCAGATAAAGAAGATGGTGCTATCTTATTAAGAAAAATATGCTGTTGTTTTATGTTTGCTTTTTCATTAGCTAGTCGTTTCATTTTATTGTGGCCAAACCCAATATTTTCGTGAAAGATACTAAGCTGCTCATTGCGATGTTGTTGATGATAGTTTCGTAGATTAGTTCTGTTTAATAATATGCTTTGGTTACTTGGAATTTTTTTAAAATTAGGTTTATGATTAATACTAATGTCTCTTTTAGGAGAAAGAGATTCTTTTCTTTTTTCAAGGGAGTCAAATTGCGCTTGGTAAGAAGTTCTAACCCTAGATTTTGAGATTGGATTTTTTTTGACTATATAATTAAAGCTAGAATCAAGTTGGTTATTTTGAAAAGTGTTACCGTTTCTTATGCTTGAAAACTCAAGCGCTTTATGTAAAAAAAATTTTGCCTGGCCTTCAATGCCAGCTAAGTTTAGGGGTTTTTGTAAAGACAAATGAAAAGCGTCGTTAAATTTTTCTAATAATTGCTGATTAACTAAACCATCTACAATTTCAATCCTTTGCTCGTCATGCTTAATTGATAAGTCTTTTTTTATCTTTACTTTAATTGCGCCTAAAAAAGTATGTTGATTTAATGCGCCGGTACTAAATTCTTGGGCAGCGATTCGTGATAAGTTATTTTCCATATAATGTGAACAATTAATGGCTTTTTGTGAACTATGAATGGTGATCCAGCTGTAAATTGGGCCTTGTCCTTTATTATCTCTTACCGCGTAAGCAGTAGCAATATCTCCAATTTGAGTTAACGATACATTAGAACCTTGTGAATCACCAACTTGTAAGTTAAAGTATTCATCCATAGCTGGAGCATGCTGTTTAAGATCAATACCATTTCTAAATAAGTTTTTTTCATTAGCCATTGGAAATTCATTTCTTAAAGCTTGGTATTCGATTGCCTGTCTAGTTTTTATATTTTGATGGGCATAGACAGCTTGTTCTATATGATAGTAGTTCCAGCTATATTTGGCTAAAATTAATTCTATAAATAGATTTAACTGATGTTGTTTAGTCGTTAATTTTCTTGAAAATTGCACGGTAACTGATAGGGCTTGAGTTTTATTGTCATTTCTATTTAATAACAGATCTAAATCAATGCTTTGCTTAAAACTATTTGATAATTTTAAATATAATGTATCACCTAACCCAAAATTATAAAGTTCACAAGATAATTGATTAATTCCCGCTTCCATTGAGGGTAGTTTAAATAAGTTTATTATCTGTGAATTTAATCCAGTAAATTCAAATAATTTCATAAAAATAAGTAACTGGTGTAAGTTGTCTTGAGGTTCAACAAATTGTTGTTTAAATTGATCTTGTAAATCAATAATGTGTTGATTGTTATCAAATTTAAATAAATCATCTAAGGTTGGAAATGGTTTTGAATTGTCTTTTTTGTTATTGTTATAGATAAACTCAAGAATTAACTGTAAAGTTAGTGGGCCTTCTGGTTGAGTGTATAATTGGTTGATTGGGCCATTAAACAGAGTTAACTCGCCATTAAAATCATAAGCAAAAATCAATTCATGCAAAATTCTATCACTGGTTTTAATTCCTTTCATGCTAGCGGGAATATAGGTTTCTAGTAGGCCGTCATGTTGATAAATTCTTGATGAAAAACTATGCTTTAATGCTAATAGCAATTCACTTTTTATTTTATCTGCAATGCTTTGTGCTAAATAAGGTTTAAATTGTATTAATTCATGCTGCAAATCATAACAACATAGTATATCTGCTAAAGGTTGATCTAAACTTTCTTTAAAAGCTAAGTATTGACCGAGGTAACCTCTTAGTTTTTCTCTATTTTTGACTAAATCCATGCTGGTAATTTGTTGTAAATAATTAGACAGCACAGGTAAGTCTTCAAAGTTTTCAATCAATTTTTCTATTAGGTAGTTAAGCTTTTGTAACGTTGAGTGTTCAATAATATCAAATTCTTCAGCTAAGGCATAATCATTAATTTTTTCTATAGTTTTATTACTATAATTTTTTATTTGTTCTTTAATAATTAAGTTGCTTAATAAGTGTAGCTGGCTGTCACTATGCAATAAGTCTTTTTCTAAAATTTCACGGTATTTTTTATCTTCAATAAAGCATCTAAATTGTTTGGCGTTATATACAGAGTTTTCCCAGGCGTTTTGTTGGCATTGTTGTATCGCTTTGGCTTGAGAGCTATTTGGCTTAGGAGGAATTAAGCTATGTTTATACTCACGTTGTAGATGATACATTTCCGTATATAAGGTTAAACATTTTTTTAGACCTAACGGTTTTTGGGTTAAAATTGTATGTAATCTTGGGGTGAAACTTATAACATTTCTTTTATGATTATCTCGAATTAAAAGATCGTCATAGACATCAGCTGCTGGATTATACAGTGAAAATTTTAGCGCTTGATACAATTTTTCATGGATTGCAAAGTGTGAATTTTCTTGGTTAGTGTTTGTGCCATTATTGTTGAGGTTATTATAAAGAAATTTAAATAATATTTCGGTTTGGTTGATGAGTTCACTTTGTATTTGAGGTTGAATAGGATCCCAGCCTAATTCAAGCATCATTTCTATTAATGGATAAAGCCCTTCATTGCTAATATTTTTAAGGGCATATACCAGATCATCGTTTAAACTCATGTCATTATCTCTTTGGTTAAAAGAGTATGACGTGTAATTATTAAATAAGTTCATTTTATTTAATAATTACAAGCTGGCTTTAGTAAAGTAAGAAATATTTTAGGTTTATTGTAAATAAGAGAGAAGGTTTAATTAAAGAGCTATAAATAATAGCAGTGAAGCTGAATTTAAGCTTTAGTATGAAATAAATAAGTTATTTTTTTGCTCATCTATTTTTTTAATGCTTTTATTTTATAATTTAATGAATTAATAATAAAATTATCAGCTTCTTTGGTAATTTCACAGAAAATAAGTTATTTAAGTTTTTCTAGTCCTAGTCTTTGGAAGAGATTATTATCTTTTTCAGGCATAGGATTTTGTGCAGTTAATAACTTTTCACCATAAAATATGCTATTGGCACCGGCAAAAAAGCATAGGGCTTGTAATTCATCAGATAAATTTTCTCTGCCAGCCGAGAGGCGAATATAAGCTTTTGGCAAAAGTATTCTCGCTAGGGCAATAGTGCGTACAAAATCAAATGGATCAACATCTAACACATTTTCTAAAGGAGTTCCGGGTATTTTGATTAATTTATTGATAGGTACAGATTCTGGTGGTTCATCAAGGTTTGCAAGTAGCATTAACATTTTTATTCTATCACAATTAGTTTCACCCATTCCAATAATGCCACCACAACATACCTTAATGCCGGCTTTTCGTACTTGTTCAAGAGTTTTAATTCGGTCTTCAAAACATCGGGTTGTGATGATTTCTTTATAAAATTCTTGCGATGTATCAATGTTATGGTTATAAAAATCGAGTCCAGCTTCTTTTAATTTTACTGCTTGCTCTGGTTTCAATAATCCAAGAGTAGCGCAGGTTTCAAGGCCTAATTTTTTAACTTCATGCACCATAGTACAAACGCGCGCTAAATCTGTATCGCGGGGTCCACGCCATGCGGCGCCCATACAAAAACGAGTGCTTCCCGCGGCTTTTGCTCTAGTTGCAGCTTCAATTACCTGCTCGGTTTGCATTAACGGTTCTTTCTTTAAATTAGTATTGTAATGTGCTGATTGCGGACAATAAGAACAGTTTTCTGGGCAACTTCCGGTTTTAATACTTAATAGGGTACTAATTTGTAAGGTATTTGACTGGAAGTGATTCTTATGTATACTTTGCGCTTCATAGAGCAGTGAGATAAAAGGCTGGGTGAATAATTGTTCTGCTTCTTGAAAAGTCCAGTGTTTTTTCATATTGATTAGTCGTTTTGATTAATGTGTTTGTTATACATATGTTTAAAGATTTATATCAAGAATGCTTAAATAAGCTGCATGATACAACAAGATATCGTGAATTGCCAGGGAACCAGACGCAATGCGTGTCCAGCCTTAATTTTTCAAGCAATGATTATCTTGGGCTGAGTAAAAATCCTGGTTTAATTGAAGCTGCAACCACAGCGGGGCAGTGTTTTGGTGCTGGCGCGACCGGGTCTCGATTACTGTCCGGCAATACTGAAATTGTACAACAATTTGAGCAAAGAATAGCGAAAGATAAACATACTCAAGCAGCATTAATTTTTAATTCTGGTTTCCAAGCAAACAGTTCCGTGCTTTGTAGCTTGCTGGATAAAAAAACGCTAAGAAGTACAGCGCTGGTATTTTTTGATAGGTTAAATCATGCTAGCCTTTATCAAGCAGTTTTTTTAAGTAAAGCTGAACTTATCCGCTATCGACATAATGATATGGAAGATTTATCACGCTGCTTAAACCAATATCAAGCTGATCCCAGGCCAAAATTTATCGTAACTGAAACGGTATTTGGTATGGATGGAGATACGCTGCAGATTAATCAGATAGCTAAGTTATCACGCAAACATAATACTTTTCTTTACCTAGATGAAGCGCATGCCACAGGTATTTTGGGCCCTAAAGGCTATGGTCTAAGTACTGGTATAGATTTAAGCGATATTCCACATGTTATAATGGGTACCTTCAGTAAAGCGCTTGGGGTAAGCGGGGGCTATATTGCATGTGAGCACAGCATAAAAGAGTATCTAATTAATTGTTGTTTTGGGTTTATCTATTCTACTGCGATTTCTCCTTTGGTGATCGGTGCCGCTTATGCGGCCTGGGAGCTTATCCCTAATTATTCTTTAGAAAGAGCTAAAATAGCTCAATATGGACACTACTTTAGACAAAAGATTCAATGGCAAGGTTTTAATATAGGTAATTCTAATACACATATTGTTCCCATTATTTTAGACAGTGAAGCTGCAGCTATAGAGGCAGCCAAAAAATTATTGAAAAAAGGTTTTATAGTATCTTGTGTACGTCCCCCAAGCGTACCCCCTAAATCCTCTCGTTTACGCATTGCATTTAATGCAACCCACCAAGACCAAGACGTGGAAGCATTAGTTACGGCAATGAGCAAACTATGAAAAGACAAGCATATGTATTTTGTCATGGTTTTGGTTTATCTCCGAAGTTTTGGGAGGCATTGTTACCTTATTTTAAACACGCGCCATGTTTTTGTATAAATTTAGGGTATTTTGATAGTGAGCCTACTTGTCATATCGAGTTAAACACTAAAGATTATGATTTTATTGGTATCACTCATTCAATTGGTTTGGCTAAGTTGTTAACTAAACATATTAAGTTTACTGCTATCATTGGACTTAATGCATTTACCAGTTTTTTAGGTAACAATGATCTTGTTTATAACAAAAGATTGCGTGAATATGAGATCTTTAAAAAAAATCTTTATAAAAACCCAAGATTAACCCTTGAGAAATTTTATGTAAAATGTGGGCTATCTAAAGATTTTGAAAATCTTAATCTATTGAATTTAACTAGACTTTTAAAAGATATAGATATGCTAAAAAAGCCTATATTCATAAACACATCGTGCCCAATTTTGATTATTAATAGTATAAATGATCAGGTATTTCCGCCTAAGTTAACTAATGATAATTTTTCTAAAACCCCTGTAATTTTAGATATCTTAAATGATGGATTACATGGACTAGGTTTTCTTTTACCAAATATTATACAACAAAAAATCTATGATTTTATAGCATGAATACTAAACAAAAAATTGAGAAAAATTTTGATGCTGCCAGTACTAGTTATGAACAAGTTGCAACAGTACAAAAATTATGTGCTCAGCATTTAGTTAATATGCTTAAAGCACATTTTAAAACATTAAATCCGTCCTCTATTTTTGATGTGGGGGCCGGAACCGGCTATGTTGCTTGGCTATTGCAATATTATTTTCCAGCAGCAGAATATACCTTAAATGATGTATCAAATGGCATGCTAAATATCGCCAAAAGAAAATTTTCAGGAAAAGAAAATTTTTCTTTTTTACCCGGAGATATAGAAAAAAATTATTTTGGCAAGCATGAGCTTATTGTTAGCAATCTCAGTCTACAGTGGGCAGATGATTTAGCATACATTCTTAAAAAGCTTTATGCACAATCAAAAAATTTAGCTTTTTCTTTGTTACTTTGGGGTACTTTTGATGAGTGGAATGCCCGTCTTAATTCTTTTGGCTTAACAGATTTAATCAAAGTTTATCCTCATCAACAATGGTTACAAGATTTATTGCAAACCCTTAAGCCTTTGGCGTTGCATATTGAAGTTAAAGAATTCTCGCTTAATTTTGACAACCCACTTAATGTTATGCGCTACCTACAACAGCTAGGTGCTAATACGCCAGCTGCTTATGTAAACTTGCCTCAATTATTGCGGCTAGTAAAAACTAATAAAGAGCCGTGTAAATTAAATTATAAAGTTATGTTTGTATTATTGGAAAAGTAAATATGCAATTTTTTATTAGTGGTACCGGTACTGATATTGGTAAGACCTTAGTGACAAGTTGGTTATGTGCACATAGTAATTATACTTATTTTAAGCCTATACAAACAGGCGCTATCCATGGTACTGATAGTCAAACCGTTGCAAAGTTCAGTAAAAATAAAATTCATAAAGAGTGCTATGTTTTTAAAAATCCTTTTTCTCCACAGCTTGCAGCACAACTTGAAAATACTTCTATTGATATAAAAAAAATTCATTTACCTAAGAGCGACGCTCTGTTGGTTGAGGGGGCTGGCGGCTTGTTAGTACCGATTAACCATAACTGCTATATCATTGATTTAATTAAACAGCTTAAGTTGCCAGTTATTTTAGTTGCTACGACTAAACTTGGCACCATTAATCATACTTTACTAAGTTTAGAAGCGCTACGTTATAGAGCTATTCCTATCTGTGGAGTAATTATGTCGGGTGACTATAATCTTGATAATTCGGCGGCAATCGCGCGTTATGGGCAGGTAGAAATTTTAGGGAATTTGCCTTATCTAAAAAATATCACTCGTAGTGCACTGCTAAATATTCCGTTACCTAATAAGTTAAAAAAAATTTTAGAGGTATAAAATAGTGAAGTTAAGTGAACGTGATAAAGCATTAATTTGGCATCCATTTACTCAAGAGCAAACGGCTCAATTGCCTATTGCAATCAAGCATGCCAAAGGCTTATATCTTTATGATCAACAAAATAAAGCCTATCTTGATTTAATTTCTAGTTGGTGGGTAAACTTGCATGGCCATGGGCATCCCGAAATTGCGCAAAGCATTTACCAACAAGCCTTGGCTTTAGAGCATGTAATTTTTGCAGGTTTTACCCATGAACCTGCGGTAACCCTTTGTGAACATCTGCAAGAAATTCTTCCTAAAAATTTAGTGCGTTTTTTCTTTTCAGATAATGGTTCAACTGCAGTTGAAGTAGCATTAAAGATGGCTCATCAGTACTGGTATAATCAAGGAGAAAAAAAGCGCAATTTATTTATCAGTTTTGAAGGAGGGTACCATGGCGATACTTTTGGCTCGATGGCGGTCGGCAAAAAAAATGGTTTTCATGATCCCTTTAATTCGCTGCTTTTTGAGATAATATCATTACCTTTTCCCTACACTTGGGATAATGACTTAGAATATGAAACAAAAGAGCAAAATACCTTAAATATTTTAAAAAAAGAATTAGCAGAAAAAGCAGATAAAATTTCTGCGGTGATTTTAGAGCCGCTGGTACAAGGTGCCAGTGGTATGCGCATGTGTAGACCAGAATTTATTAGGGCAGTCGTAGAGTTAGTGCGATCTTACAATATCTTAGTGATTTATGATGAAGTAATGACTGGATTTGGACGCACTGGTACCTATTTTGCCACAGAACAAGTAGGAGTTGCCCCTGATTTTATTTGTATTTCTAAAGGGATCACCGGTGGTTTTTTACCGCTGGCGCTTACCGTGACCACGCAAAAAATTTATGATGCATTTTTAAGTAACCATTGGGATCAAGCTTTTGCGCATGGTCATTCGTATACCGCCAATCCTATCGCATGTGCCGCAGCGATTAGTTCATTTAAAATTTTGACTAGGCCGCAAACCATCACTTCAATCCAAAATATCTACCATGCGCACCAGCAAGGCATACAAAGTTTATTAAGTATGCATGCCCATAAAATCAAACAAACTAGGGTAAGAGGAACTATTGCTGCGTTTGAAATTGATGTTAAGCAAAATATTAATGCCAAATTAAAAGCGGCTTTTTTAGAAAAAGGCTTATTAATTAGGCCATTGGGTAATACTGTCTACCTACTGCCTCCTTATTGTATTACCGAGAAAGAACTAAAGTTTACCTATAATGAAATCAATAATATATTAAAAACCATATGATTTTAGTTAAGTTTTAGAGAATATTACTTGCATTTTTGTGTTTATGCGGACCTTGAGCAAGGTATTTGCAGCATCATATTGTGAAAAGATTTAAGCACTCTATATAACCATAGCGTGCTAACCTGTTACAGGTATGTTCACTACTTTGTTAAGTTAACAAGAGTAGTGCGTAAGCTTGTTCGTTGAGTTAAGCTTACTGAGCATAGCGATAATGCATTGCTGCCTTAAAAGTCATTGCTTAAACCATGGTATATTTATTGTTATTTTCGATCTATGTATTATCTGTTTAATATTTCTATTAGAGATCTTCTTTTAATATAAAAAAAAACGCATGCCTTGTATAAATTAAATAATAAACCCTGAGAAATAATAGATGAAAAATACAATAACATTTAAGCATATATACTCGTGATCAATGAAGATGCTTGCTTTTTATTTAAAATGGGATCAAACTTTTGTTCATGAAAAGAATCACCCTATCCTTAGAAGAAAAGTCTCAACTGGAACGACGGCACAAAGCGTGTCGTGATAAAAGAGAATGTGACCGTATCAAAGCTGTTTTGCTGTGTTGTGAGGGCTGGACAGTCCCCATGATATCTCAAGCTTTGCGAATACATGAAACTTCTGTTAGTCGTCATATCAATGATTATAATGATAATAAACTTAAACCTGAAAATGGTGGTTCTCAAAGTGCTTTAAATCAACAGGAAACGGTAAAGCTAATTGAGCACTTTGAAAATCATACCTATCATTATGTTCATGAAATGATTGAGTACATTAAGCAGTGCTATGGTGTCTCTTATAGCGTACCAGGGATGAATAAATGGCTTCACCGTCATGATTTCAGTTACAAAAAGCCTAAAGGCGCTCCTTACAAAGCAGACAAGCTTGAGCAGCTAAAATTTATTAAAAAGTATATAGGCAGTAAAGAAACTATCTTATTTATGGACGCAGTGCACCCAACCCAAGCAACCAAGCTAAGTCATGGATGGATAAGAACAGGTAAAACCAAAAATGTTTACACTTGAGCTAGCAGAACTCGTATCAATTTGGTTGGGGCGGTTAATTTAAATAAACTGAGCGAGGTTCATCTTTTTGAATATGACAGCGTAAATGCGGATGCTATGGTGCATTTTCTGCGACACATTCACGCTCAACATTCATTCACTGGAAAAATTCATTTAATATTAGATCAAGCTGGCTATCATCGTGCATTAGAAGTAAAAAATGAAGCTAAAAAGTTAAATATTAAGTTGCATTACTTGCTACCTTGCAGCCCTAATTTAAATCCTATTAAAAGACTGTGGAAAGTGATGAATGAGTACGCCAGAAATAATCGATTTTTTAAAGGGGCTAAAGTTTTTAGGGAGAGTCTGTATCATTTTTTCAAAAAAACATTGCCAGAAATTGCAAATTTGTTATCCAGCAGAATTAATGACAATTTTCAAATATTGTAAAAATAATCATGCATCTTGAAGTTTATTGTGTATATATGAACGCTCGAGAGAAAAAAATAGCGATCACCAAAGACTTCTAGTTGAAACCGCCATGTTTAAATTTAAGAAACTGTTTGCAGCCAGCTTAAAACCCAGGTATTTTTAGCAATCAAGTTCAGGAAGTATTTATCACTCAGGATCCCACAACCCCTCCGTTTTGGCGCCTATAAATTCATCCCAAATTTTGCAATGTTTCTTGGATTCTTTGCCAAGTAATGGCACAAAAGTGGATGCAGAAAAATCTT
>Ga0306912_1000012_pt1 | contig 112603 bp, 93 predicted proteins | sample AntRauFillE10628_FD_190443 | JGI IMG/M metagenome (GOLD analysis project Ga0306912, IMG submission 190443) | Saline lake microbial communities from Rauer Islands, Antarctica - Metagenome Filla E10 #628 (v2) (version 2) | ecosystem: Environmental > Aquatic > Non-marine Saline and Alkaline >...
GCTCAGTTTTACCAGCCTTTCAGACAATCGATAAGCGGCTTGATTTTAAGAATCCTAGTTACACACGACCATCTCCGCAATGCTGATAATTACTTGCAACTTGTTTATAGTCGCATAAAAATAGCTATTGACCCCGAATGGGCAAGGGATAACCACAAGTTTAGTGCTTTTTATTAAGGAAGGTCTAAACTGTCGAAAGGACTTTTAATGTTGCCTAGCATACGCATACTGACGTGGGTGTATATTTCCGTGGTCTTCGAGCTTTTATGGCCCAGTAGCTCTTGTACATATCTTAAGTCGGTGCCTTGCTCTAATAAATGGGTGGCATAACTGTGACGAAGCATATGCGAATGGACCCGCTCTTTAATGCCAGCACCTTCACCAGCACGCTGTAAAATATGATTGATACTGCTCTGAGAATAGGTCTTTCCGCCTTGCCCTTCAATAAAATAATATTGCGGACTGTAAGCAGCGATGTATTGACCAATGAGATTAGAAATGCCTTCCGAGATGGGAATGCGTCGGTCTTTTCGCCCCTTGCCCTGCCTAACAATTAGTGTATGCCGGTTGAAATCAAAGTCACTTACTTTTAGTTGTAGTAATTCCCCTACCCGCAGTCCACAACCGTATTGCAAGGCCACAGCCATGCGGTGTTTTAGGTTTTTAATCTGAATAATTAAACTCGCCACCTCTTCCTTACTCAGTACTTTCGGTAACTTAAAATCCTTGCGGGGTGTTTCTAGCTTGTCAATGTCTAAAGTGACATTTAGGCGCTTTAAATAGAACTTTTTTATCGCACCAACTAACTGTCGAATGCTGGATGAACTGTAATTATTAGACACAAACTCTTCGCCAATAAACTTGTTGATTTCCTCATTGCTGATTAAGTCTAGGGAGTGGTTTTCAAAATAGGATAGGAAAATGACCAGCATGCTCTCATAAACTTTTCTGGTGCTTTTGGAAAAACGCTTAGCCAATAAATATTCTTGAAATCTTTTAAAATCTTGCTGATGACGAGAAGGGACTTCTCTCTTTATGCTGATCCTTTTTAACTTACCCAGATTTAAAGCCTTGGCTAGCTCAATGTCTTCTTCGTGGATTTTTTTGTAGGCACTGTAGTCCACATGCCCTAATGGCTTTAAGTGCTGAAAAAGCCGATTTACCGCGCCAGGTGAATAATAAGTAAACCAGTATCTCCCGTCCCACTCAAACCAAGCAGGAAAACATTTTACATGCTGCCTCAACTTGCTGTCCCGAGAATCAAAATCAATTATAATTAGGTGCTTTCCTTTTACCTGTAATGGTTTGAGTATAAATGTTGACATGGCTGGGTTTTAGGCAAAACTAGCAGCACCAAAGGTTAAGAGCTGTTGCTAAATATTTAACAATTGGAAGTAATTACTTAATCGCCCATACCTTTGGCCACCGATAGAGGCTCGCCTTAAAAAATATCCCCCACCAACGAACCCCAAGCTCTATTGCTTGTTCTAAGTCTATGGAAAGAAAAACACGCCTTAAAAAGCTGATCGACCAATTAGGAAAAGGCCTCCACGAAAGAGATGAGGCCATAAAATTAAGCTTACTTAGCGCCATCGCGGGCGAAAGTATCTTTCTGCTGGGCCCTCCGGGAGTAGGGAAAAGCCTCATCGCCCGGCGCTTGAAATTTGCCTTTCAAGATGCCCAGAGCTTCGAGTATTTAATGACACGCTTTTCTACCCCCGAAGAGGTTTTTGGACCCGTATCCATCCAAAAATTAAAAGAGGAAGATAAATACGAACGGAAAACCGAAAAGTATATGCCGGGGGCAAACTTGGTTTTTCTCGATGAAATCTGGAAAGCCAGCTCCTCTATTCAAAATGCCTTACTTACTATTATTAACGAAAAGGTGTACCGCAACGGTGAGCAGGAAATTAAAGTAGATCTCAGAGGTCTTATTACGGCCAGTAACGAACTGCCCCCAGATAACGAAAACTTCGGTGCCCTCTACGATCGCTTGCTTATACGCTACCAAATGCTAGGGATAAAAAACTCGCAGAGCTTTTTGCAAATGATTACCGGTACCGAACCCGTGTATAAAGATCAAATTCCGGCCGAGCTTAAAATTACCAATGCCGAATTGCAAGAATGGCATACTGAAATTGATGCCTTGGAAATTGGCGATGAAGTGCTTTCGGTAATTCAAATTGTGCGCAAAAAAATAGAGGAGTATAATGCTAAGCAGTCTAGCGATCGCCTGCAATTGCAAGTTTTTGACCGCCGCTGGAAGAAAATCATTCGCCTGCTGCGTACTTCCGCTTTTTTAAACGATCGTAAAAAAGTAGACCTGCTCGATTGCTTCCTGATGGTGCATTGCCTTTGGAGTAGACCGGAAGAGCTGGAGCCAATTCAGGAAATTGTCAGCGAAACCATCCGCAAGCACGGCTATAGTTTAAGCATTGGTTTAAACATGATTAAGCGCGAAGTGGAGGCCTTTAAACAGGAGGTAGACGATGAAATTAGTCTGAAAACCACGCGCATGGAAGAAGTGCTTCGCCCTGTAGAGGAGGAGTATTATCAACTAGAAAAGCAAGGGGAACAGTTTGCCGGGCAATACATTAGCGTAAAAGATTATAATCGTTTAAAAGTTGAGGAATATGAGGTGGTCAATCTCTATGACGATGAATTTAAGCTGGTAAATCGTCTCTCTGCCGCCAAGGCTAACAAACAGTTTAGCCTAAACGTAAAACATAATTCGGTAAAACACTTACTAAGCCTAGTTACCTATCAGCAAGAGAAAATCGACTACCTCTACAAAAAACCGCATGCCCTTGTTTATAGCTTTTGGGAAGAGCGCTTTTCTAAAATGGAAGACTTTATTAAAAAGCAACAGCAAAATCTGATTGATAATAAACCGGAGTCACTCGACTTGGCTAAGGGGAATGTATTTATCGATGAGAAGTTGATGCCCGTGGTGGAGGCAAATCATCAAGAGGTAACCGATGCTTTGTCGGCCCTTCAGCTGAAGCTAGAGAAATTACGCCATAGCTATCAGAGGGATTAATTCGCTCGTAGGCAGATGCGCAGGAATGAGCTTTTTTTTAAAATTGAATTGGGCTACTTCAAGGATTGCGCACCTTGGCTTATTGCTAAAGAGAAAAGATACGCTACTAAGTAGGTAGAGTTTTACCTTATTACTAAGCGTGCAAAGAACGCATCTAGCGCAAGCGAAAAAAACGAAAAGAAAGGAGCGATTTAAGTATTTAATTAAGAAAACGAGCAATTTGGCCCTAAGAGGGTTTAAAGTATATGCAAGAACAGTCCATAGAAAAGCTGCAAGAAGAGTTTGAACGTTTTATCCAATTTGCGGAAGTGCTGGATAAGCAAAGTCGCCGCTATTTTGTGGCTTATTTGCGCGAATTGCTTTTGGCAGAACCCATGGAGGAGGATAGCCTGCAAAGTGAGTATTTCAACTATTTTAAAGAGGCTCTTAACGATCTTTTTCGCGATGATGAACTGCGTAATTTGGCGCAAGAGAATAAATTGTTGGGCGAGCAAATTTTGGTTGATACCCTGCATTGGTTCCGCAAAACTTATGGTGAATTATCGAAAAAACACCCCTACGAAGATGAACAGCGTGAGCTAGAAAGCTGGGGAGTACGTCATCTACGTCAGTTTTGCCAATCCTATAATTACTTAATTCAAAAAGTAAGTGCTTATTATTCCCGTGAGGAAATCGATCCTAGTTTTCATCAAACAAAATTTAAATCTATCATCAACGAACGTTCTTATGAAGAGCTAAGCGAGGAGGAAAGTGCCCAAATTGAACGGGTGCTAAAAGATCTGCTCTCGCAGTGGGATGCGCGTTTAAGTGCGAAGATCTTTACTTGGCAAATGAAGCATCTGCGTGAAGCGAAAGAAGAGTTCCAAGGCAAAGTAGAGGCGAAGGTGCAGGAGTTTAAAAAACTAAGTTCTTTAATAAAGCCTTTTACTGAACATATTGGTCGCTACTGGGATATGAGCCGGGCTTTGTGGGAAGAGCAAACTTTGGACTTGATAAAGATGTACGATGCCTTGCTAAAGGATGAAAAGGAATTAAAACGTCTGGCCGATCTTCTCGGTTCTCTGCGCGAAGCCGAGCTAGAAACGGAGGAGGAGCATTACGAAAAAGTGCTGGAATTTAAAGAATGGCATAAAGACCCCAACTTACGGACCGAAATAGTGGGCGTAAATTATGGGAGCGATCTTAATAATGTGCTGCCTACCGAAATAGCCCTTTTTGGAGAGCAGAGTGAGTGGCAGTTTTTAAAGCGCTTTGCCGATGAGCAGTTGCAGATAAACCAATTTGAGGACCGCGTATTGCAGAGTAGCACCCGCGTGTACAGCGAGTCTTTTCAACGGGTGAAGAAAAAGGAGAAAGGGCCATTTATTGTTTGTGTAGATACCAGCGGCAGCATGGAAGGTGAGCCGGAGCGTATCGCTAAAGTACTGTGCTTCGCCATTCTTAAAATGGCCGCGGCCGACGAGCGACGTGCTTTCCTAATTAATTTTAGTAGTGGTATTCATACCATCGACCTTTATAATTTGGTTGATAGCATCAATGAGGTAGCGGCTTTTTTACAGAAATCGTTTCACGGCGGTACCGATATTAGCTTGGCGCTGAATGAAGCCCTGCAACAATTAGAAACTCATGGTTACCGCGATGCTGATGTTTTGGTGATTAGCGATTTTATTATGTATAAAATTAGCGATGACCTTAAAATGGCCATGGAGAAACAGCAACATAACCGCGGTACCCAGTTCCATAGTTTAGTCATCACCGACCAAACTAATGAAGAGGTAATTAGTCAGTTTGATAATGCTTGGACCTATGATCCCTATAAAAAAGGAGTGCTAAAAAGAATTTATGGCGACCTGAAATCACTCTCTTCGCGGAAAATTTAGGGCAAAAAAAAAGCGGGAGACTCTGCAACTCCCGCTTTCAATATGCTTAACAGTGTTTGGAATCTGTAGATTACTAACCCTATTTCCCTATAAAATGAAGAACCCTGTTAAGCAAGACTAAACTACAATATTTTTTAGAATACCCAACCTTTAATATTAAAAAGACGTCTCGCGCTTTTAACTTTTTAGTTTTTTAATGCTAAGGGTCTTTGTGGCTAAACGATTAATGGCTTAATGATAAAGACAAAAAAAGCCCCGCAATGCAGGGCTTTTAATGAAAACGAAAACATAAAAATGAAAAAAAATTGCGCTCTTCTACTCAAAATTAAGGAAAAAATTTTATTTCTAATCATGCCTTAAAACTTGTTTTTTTTAAAGCGAATTTGCCCCAGATTTTGGTTTAAATCAACTTTTGTCCCCTACCTTAGAGCATTAATTTCATGCTCATGTCATCTACACCTGCTCAAGAAATTCTCAATCTGGCCCTAGTGCAAACAGCCCTGCATTGGGAGAGCCCGCAATTAAATCGCAATCACTTTGCCCAGCTTTTGGCCGAAATACCGCCGGTAGATCTTATTGTTTTGCCAGAAATGTTTAGTACTGGCTTTAGTATGCAGCCCGAAACTTTAGCGGAAGAAGCAGATGGTCCTAGCTTAGCTTGGATGAAAGAAATGGCAAGACTTCATCAGGCCGCGATTACGGGTAGTCTTATTATTAAAGATCAAGGTAATTATGTAAACCGCTTATTTTTTGTTTACCCCACGGGTGAATATAAATGCTACGATAAGCGCCATCTTTTTAGCCTAGCGGGTGAAGACCAACACTATCACCCGGGCGCTCGAAAATTGATATTAGAATACAAAGGTTGGCGCATCAATCCCCAAGTTTGTTACGATTTGCGCTTTCCTGTTTGGTGTAGAAATACCGAACATTTCGACTTGCAAATTTTTGTGGCTAACTGGCCCGAACGCCGCGCAGTAGCTTGGAAGACTTTATTAAAAGCGCGCGCCATAGAAAATATGTGTTTTGTAACTGGCCTTAACCGCGTGGGTGAAGATGGTAATGGCGTATACCACTCGGGCGACTCCGTGGTGCGCGACCCCATCGGAACGCGGATTTCGTATATCGAGCCCGGTGCACAAAGTGTAGCTTTGGTAGAGCTGGAATACCGCCGTATCTCTGAGGCCCGTTCTAAATTTGCCTTCTTAAACGATGCAGACGAATTTATAATGAAACCCTAATATTCTAAGCTAAGCTGCACGGGACAGTGGTCGCTGTGCATCGCTTCGCTAAGAATATCAGCATCGCTTATGCGCTCTTTTAAAGCCGCAGAAACCATTTGATAATCTATACGCCAGCCCTTATTATTAGCGCGGGCATTGGCGCGATAACTCCACCAACTGTATTGATCCTTTAAATCCGGATAAATCGTACGGAAGGAGTCATGCATGCCCATCTCTAAAAAAGAATTGACCCATGTTCTTTCTTCTGGTAAAAAGCCAGAGGTGTCTTTATTCGATTTAGGATTGTGAATGTCTATTTCAGTATGGCAAATATTAAAATCGCCGCCAATAATTAAATTGGGAATGTCTTTTACTAAAGTGCTGATATAGTTCTTGAAGTCTTTCAGAAACTCCATTTTAAAATCTTGTCGATCATCACGACTGCTCCCGCTGGGAATGTAGACGCTCATCACCGAGTAGTCGGCAAAATCGGCGCGAATAATACGTCCTTCGCGGTCTATATAATCAAGGCCGCAACCAATTTCTACGTGTTTAGGCTTTTCTTTACTTAAAATTCCAACGCCACTGTAACCCTTCTTTTCAGCGCTATGCCAAAAGCAATGGTAGCCCAGATTGATAAAGGGCTCTTCCTCAATTTGATCGGGCTGCGCCTTGGTTTCCTGAATAACTACTACATCAGCTTCGGTGCTTCCCAACCACTCGTCAAAGCCCTTGCGCTTCGCCGCTCTAATACCATTTACATTATAAGAAATAAGCTTCTTCGCCATATCACAACCTATTTGCGCACTTTTGCCGTTATAAATTGCAAAATAATAGCATTATCGCAATCCGCCTCCTAAAATATAAACTATTTCTGCTCATTTTTGGCAGTATGTTGCTTACGCAGATGCGTGCTCAGCATAAGTCCCTGCTGGTTTTGCCATTAAGCGACAGTATCAGCCTAGGAAGTAATTTAGTGCTGCGCGATAGCATTGCTTTTTTTTCCCTTGCGGGAGATGCGCAAGTAGTTGATTATCGGCTAAGGGGACTCAATCCCCGCTTTCTGCTATTTTCGGAGACCACTGAAGATACTTTACGTCTTAACTATTACAGTATACCTTTTAAATTACCACCGTCCTTTTCTCTTAAAGATACCAGTCAAATTTTAGCACCCGCTAGGCGAGGCCGACCTTTGCAAGAGGATGACTTATTCTCTCTCGCTAACCAAGAGTTTAAACCTTTTAAGGGACTCAGTTCTCAGGGAAGTTTAAGCAGGGGCTTCTCGGTAGGGAATAATCAAGATGCAGTTCTAAACTCGGCCTTAAACCTACAGCTTAGTGGCGATATTGGTAAGAATACGCAAATACGCGCCAGTATTAGTGATAATACCGTTCCCATCCAAGCCGAAGGCTATACCGCGCAACTACGCGAATTCGATCGCGTTTACCTTGAACTAGAAAATCCCGATTTTGGCCTTTTACGAGCGGGTGATTATAATATCCTTTCCCAAGACGATTACTTTCTTACCTACGATAAGCGTATAAGTGGAGGCGGAGTGGAGACCAGTATCGCATCTGGCGAAAGCCAAATACCCCTTAAAGTACAAGGAGGACTAGCACGTGGTAGATTTAATCGTAATACCTTTCAAGGACAAGAGGGTAATCAAGGTCCTTATAAATTGCGCGGTTCTAATAATGAGCAGTTTATTATAATTATTTCGGGTTCGGAAAGGGTTTATATTGATGGGGTTCTGCAAAAGCGCGGCGAGCAAAACCAGTACATAATGGATTATAATGCCGGTGAAATTACTTTTACCGCCCTGCAACCTATTACGCGTGATAAGCGGATTGTAGTGGAGTTTCAGTATACCGAGCAGAACTTTTTACGCACCGTTTTACAGGCGCAAACTGGCTTCGAATCTGAATCCTATCGCAGTAAAATTCATTATTACAACGAAAGCGATCAAGAAAATCAGCCTTTAATTAGCGAGTATAGTGAAGCGGAATTAGCACGCTTAGCACAGGCAGGTGATAATTTGGAAGAGGCGGTAATTAGCAGCATTATTCCTACGGCCTATAATAATGCGAGTATTCAGTATCGCTTGGTCGACACTTTATCCTTCGATTCTGTACTAGTTTTTACACGTGACTCCAGCCTGCAGCTTTACAGTGCTAGTTTTAGTTTCCTCGGCGCCAATCAGGGTAATTATCGCTTAGCCGAAAATCAAGCGAATGGTCGTGTTTTTCGGTGGGTAGCTCCGGTAAATGGTGTACCGCAGGGTTCCTATGAACCTCTTAAGCGTTTAATTGCGCCCAATAGTTTAGAAGTGGTTTCTTGGCAAAACGAAGTACAAATCAGCCCTCGTCAGGCGGTTAAGCTAGATGGTGCTTTAAGCAGAAATGTGCTAAATAGCTATTCCGATAGAGATCGAAATAATGATGTAGGCTTAGCCGGGAAGGCAGATTATGCCTTTCAAATGCCGCTGAAAAAAGCGCATTTAAAACTTAATGCGACTTACGAATTCAATAATCCCCAGTTTAAAAGTTTAGAAAGGATACGAGCGGTAGAGTTTGCCCGTGACTGGAATTTGCCCCTAAATTACAATGGCGCTGTGCAGTTGCTTAGTTTAAACTCGCGTTATAAGCGCGATTCCCTGCAATTACAATATCGCTTTCAGGCTTTAGAGTCGCCCCTAAAAAGTGGTTACCGACATCTAGTGCAGAGTGGCTTAATTACCAAGCATCAGCTCTTAAAAGCTAATTTAAGCTTAACTCAAAGTACCGGCCTAAGTAGTAGCGACAATTTTTGGCGCGAGCAGTTCGACTACCGCTATTTCTTAAAAAAACGTTGGTGGCTAGGCCTAGAAAGTATTGGTGAATGGAACCTCTCGCAGGCTTTAAACAGCGATAGCGTTTTGGCTAACAGTTATTCTTTTATCGAATATCGGGGTTTCACGGGCTTGGGAGATACGGCCGCAAGTTTTGTGGAGATTGGTTATTTGCAACGTTTCGACGATTCGGTGCGCACGGCGCAGCTAGAGCGTTTTACCCAGGCGCAAACTTGGTCGGCGCGCGCTAATTGGCAGACTAATTTCGATGCTAATTTTCAGATGGCCGTGTATTATCGTCGTTTGCAAATTCTGCAGGGTGAAAGCCCCAACGATTTACAAAACAGTCTCACCACTCGCTTTAATTACAATCAGCGCATTTGGAAAAAAGTAATCGTCAGCAACTCCTTCTACGAAAGTGGCGCTGGTAATGAACCCCGCCGTAGTTTTACTTATGTAGAAGTGCCTGCCGGAACGGGAACCTACACCCATACCGATTACAATGAAAATGGCATCCGTGAGCTGGATGAATTTGAAATTGCCCCCACGCCCGATTTGGCTACTTTTATTCGGGTTTTTAGTCCTAATGTCGATTTCGTGCGCACCAGCATTGTTAAACTGGGTCAAAATTTAAACATTAATGCACCCCAAAAGTGGCAGCAGGAGGGATGGTTTAAAAAATCAGTCAGTCGCTTTAGTACCGTTTTGGCCTATCAGCTCGATCGTCGCAATTTGCTTTCGGGTAGCATTAATAACTTAGATCCTTTTGCGGCCCTTAGCAATGATACTTTGCTGGTGGCGCTTAATGAAAGCTTTCGCCAAACCGTATTCTTTAATCGCGGTAGTGCCCGTTTTGGCGCGGATTATACCTTTCGGCAGAGCGATAACCGCACCTTGGTTACCTATGGCCTAGAACAGCGGGCCATTAACGAGCAAATTGTAAATCTGCGCTACACTTTTGCCGATAACTTCATTTTACGCCTGCGCGGAAATTCTGCTCTTAAAAGTAACCGTAGTGGGAATTTCACCAATCGAAATTTTGACATAGAACAGCAGCAAATTTTTAATTCGCTTACCTATCAATTGGCTACCAAGTTAAGCCTGGCCGCTAGCTATGAATTTAAACAAGAAGCAAGTGAAGGCGAAATTAGCAATAGCTTAAAAACTCATGATTTAGGTTTGGAACTGAATTATACCGCCGCGCAAAAATTAAGTGCCTTAGCACAGTTAAACTACATCCAAAATAACTTTGAGGGAACAGTAAACTCACCCGCGGCTTACGAAATGTTGCAAGCGCTAAGACCAGGTGAAAACGCCACTTTTAATCTTAGTTTGCAAAAAACCTTTCTCAATAATATCGTGCTTAGCCTAAGTTATAATGGGCGTTACAGTGCTTCGCTTCCCGCTATTCATACGGGTAATGTTCAGGTGAAGGCTTATTTTTAAGAGGGATTGGTTGAATAAGGGACTTGGTCAGTATTAAGGAATTTGACTACCGCTAAAGGCTAGTATTAACCAAAACCTGCCGAGCTCGCGAAATTAAACAAACAGCATCGCTTTAATTTAATAAAATGTGCTAACTTTGTAATTACAATTTTAGAAGCATGGAAGTATCAATAATCAAAATCGGGAATTCAAAAGGACTAAGGTTATCTAAAGATGTCTTAGCGCAATATAATATTAAAGACAAAGTCGAGCTGATTTTTGAAAAGGGTCGTATTATTCTCAAGCCCAAGGCTGAACCAAGGAAGGGCTGGGAAGAAGCTTTTTATTCCATGCACAACAATAATGATGATAATCTCTTAATGGACGACGTTTTTGAAGACGAAAGTTTCGAGGAATGGAAATAAATCAATACCAAGTCGTTCTCGTTGACCTTAACCCCACTAAAGGAAGCGAAATTCAGAAAACAAGGCCCTGTTTAGTAATCTCTCCGGATGAGATGAATAAATATTTGCGCACAATAATCGTTGCGCCTATGACCACGTCTCTCAAAAAATATCCGACCCGAGTTCCCTTAGTGCATAATAAGAAAAAGGGTGCTGTGGCGATAGATCAAATAAGGACCATTGATAAAAGTAGGATTGTAAAAACCTTCGGTTCAATTAGCAGAAAAGAAATAGAACACTGTAAGAGGGTTTTAAAAGAGACTTTAGTGGATTAAATAAAAAAGTAGCTACTTACTATACCCGAACTCAGCTTTAGAGTAATATGGTTCAATATCCGCTCATTTTTTCCAAATCTTTAGGTGAATCTTTATGACTAATATTCCTGCACTAAAACTTCCGTAGGAATATGAAGGGTAGTATTTAGTTTTCTAACCATATCCAAAGTCAATTTTCGTTTTTTGTTTAAAATTTCACTGACTCTACTTTTAAATCCAACGAGTTCAGCTAGATCCTTTTGCTTCATTCCCATTTGTTCCATGCGAAACTTAATCGCCTCAATAGGATCAGGCATTCCGATGGGGAAATTCTCATTTTCGTATCGGTCAATTAAGATGGAAAGGACCTCTAATTCGTCACCTTCATCGCTTTCTTTTTTGGCATCAAAAATGTTTTTGAGCCTGTTAAGTGCTCTTTGATAGTCTTTGTCGTTTCTAATGGGCAATATTTTCATCTTCAAATGTTGTTTGCGTCTATTTTATCATTATCAGCATGGGTCCCGATAAACCTGGAAATTTATCTACTACTAAAATAAGAAAAGGTTAGTTATCAAAGAACATGGCTAAAACATCTTAGAAAGAAAGATCTACCAATAATGATTTACTAAACATTTAGACAAATACTTGCCGCCCATTTTTGCTCTTATTTTGCATTAATGAGTCTTCTACAAATTTACGGTCGCGATTTTATAAATTTCCTCTTTCCTTTGGAATGCGTGGCTTGTAAAAAGTCGCTCGTAGTTGGCGAGGAGTATTTCTGCATTAACTGCTATTTAGAGCTACCTAAAACACAATATCATCTTTATATCGATAATCCGGTTTTACGCAGTTTTACTGGTCGCTTTCCCTTAGAAAAAGGAGCTGCTTGGTTGCAGTTTCAAAAGGGAGGTGTTATTCAAGCGGCGATGCACGCCATTAAATATCAAAACCGACCGAAACTAGGGGCTTTCCTTGGAACCAAAGCAGCTAGCGAATGGCAAGACAGCGACTTCTTTCGCGACATTGATCTGATAGTGCCGGTGCCTTTGCATTGGCGTAAACGTATGAAAAGGGGTTACAATCAAGCGTCTCATATTGCCCAAGGCCTAAGCGAGGTCTTAAATATTCCTGTGGATGAGTCTTTTTTGTACCGCGCGCAATACCGCAATTCGCAAACCCGCGAAAATCGTTTTAAACGCTGGTCTAATGTTAATTCGGTCTTTGCCTTAAAAGCGCATCTGGCCGTGACCGATAAACATATTTTACTAGTAGATGATGTGCTTACCACGGGCGCTACCCTAGAAGCCTGCCTGAGGGTAATGGCAGAAATGCACGGCTGTAAATTTTCTGTTTTCACTTTGGCGCACGCTTAGAGTGGTGAAATTTGGCTGAAGGTGATTAACTCAATTTATTTGTTTCTGCTGCGTTTACCTTGCGGCTTGCTAAAAAGTATAATCTTTGCAGTCTTTGAAAAAAGCAAATACTAATGCAGAAACAGTTTAAGGAATTTCGTTCAAAGCCAGCGGCTACTTGGTTTACCTTATTGCTGTTTTTTGTAATTTTTGCTTCCTTCGAGGCTTTTATTAGCTCTTGTGCCAGCCGCTCTAGCCCTAGTGGAGGCGAGAAAGATACTTTAGCGCCACAGCTAGACACCTCTTTTCCGCCTAATCAGACCATTTACTTTAAAAGTGCCAAGATTCGCTTGAAGTTTCGTGAATATGTAAACCTAAAGAGCCCCCAGCAGCAGATCAGGATTTCACCACTTTTACCCGAAGACCTCGAAATTATGGGCAAAGGAAAGGAGGTTGTGATTGAAGGACTAGACAGCTTAAAAGAGAATACCACCTATATAATTTCCTTTGGTTCCTCACTCACAGATCTTACCGAGGGGAATGAAAACAAAGACTTTAAATACGTTTTTTCCACTGGCTCTTATATTGATAGCCTAGAACTACAAGGGCGCTTAAATGATGCCTATACCGGCGAGCCTGAAAAAGATATGCTAGTAGTACTGTATTCTACTGATCGAAAGGCGCAACGTGATTCCTTGCTTTATAAAATTCGCCCCGAGTACTATGCTTTTAGTAATGAGGAGGGCGAGTTTAATATGACCAATATGCGCAGTGGTAAATATTTGCTGGCTGCATTTATGGATAAAGAAGGCGATTTCAAACTCAATGCCCGGGCGGTAAAAATGGGCTTCTGGACTGATACTATAGACCTGCAACCTGATTCGGTTTACGCCTATCAAGTTTTTACTTACGACCCTAGTCCTAAGTTTCGTTTTATCAATGCACGGCACGGTGCCTTGGGGGAAATCTCTTTTAACTTTAGCGCACCTATGGATAGTGCTTTTAAGATTGAGCCTTTGAATGTCCCTAGCGATTCAGCTTATTTTAAGTTTGCTAAAGAACGCGATACTCTTTACTATCGCTTCCGCTTTAAGCGCGATAGTATTAACTTTAAACTGAATTTCGATAGCCTATTTGTAGATTCAATTATCTCGGTTAGAATCCGCGATTATGACGAGCCCAAGCTTAAAATTACTGCACCTAATAAAGAGTTTCGTAAAAAAGATACGGTGTTTATCTATTCTAATTTGCAAATTAACAAGTGGCATATCGATAGCACCCAATTTTACACGCCCAAAGACACTTTAAAAAGATTACCTTTAAAAGATTCAAGTAGAGAGAAGCGCTGGTTTTACCCACCGCCCCATCAATCAAAGTTTAGTGTGATGTTTAAAAGGGGTGCTGCCGAACACAGTAGTACCAACAGATTGAAAGATAGTCTCCGCTTTAACTTCGAATTGAAGAGTGGGGAGGATTTAGGCAGCTTGGCCTTTAATGTTAAAGCGGATAGTGCCTTGCCCTATATTTTGCAAATCTTAAAGGAAAACGACTCGCCATACCGCATGGTTCCTTTTAGGGATAGCACTAGAGTAGTTTTTAAGAATGAATTTCCGCAGAAGTTTAAGGCCTTTTTAATTAGAGATCTAAATGAAGATGGCGAGTGGACTACTGGGAATTTTAATAAGGGGATTCAACCAGAAATTCGTATCCCCTACACGGAAGAATTAGAGATAAGAGCAAACTGGGAACTGGACTTAGATTGGATTTACCGATCCGAGGCTATCAACAATCCATAGTTCCTAAGTCTGTAGCAATAATGCGGAGACACCGCGAGCGACATTTATTTTTGTTTTGGAAAATTAAGCTATGAAAAAAGTATTTCTATTATTAAGTCTGCCATTTATTATGGCTTCTTGCGTAAGCAGCAAGGTTTACAAAGATTTACAAGGCAAGTATGCCGAAATCGAATTTGAAAATAGCCAACTCCGTAAGGATGTTGACAGTTTGGCTTCGGCTAATCAGGTAGCAGAAAACTACTTGCAAGAACTGCAAAGTCAGCAAAAGGCTTTGCAAGAAAAAGCAAAAGAACAAGAGGTTTACCTAGAATCTTTGCGCGGTCGTTATAATGATTTAAACCAGAGTTATGAGTACCTGCTAGAGAACAACAATAACCTCTTAGCTAATAACCAGCGTGAAAATAAAAAGTTGGTGGAAAAGCTAAACATCCTACAAAGTGAATTGGCTCGTAAAGAGGATTCTTTGCGTAATGAAAGTGAGCGACTGAGTAAACTAGAACAGGCCGTGCAATCTCGTGAAGCACGTATAAACGAATTAGAATCTGCTATAGCGCGGAAAGATAGCGTGGTGGATGAAGTTAAGCGTAGTCTTAAAAATGCGCTTTTAAACTTTGATGGTAAAGGCCTTACGGTAGAAACGCGCGACGGTAAAGTATATGTTTCCTTAGAAAACCGCTTGCTGTTTCCTTCTGCTAGTTGGACGGTGCAAGAAGAAGGAACCAAAGCTTTGCAGGATTTAGCTGAGGTGTTGGCAAAGAACCCCGACCTAAATGTAATGGTGGAAGGTCATACCGATGGAGACGCTTTTAATGGCCGGACTGCGGTAAAAGACAACTGGGATTTAAGTGTTATGCGTGCTACCAGCATCGTAAAGATTATTACTGAAAACCCAGGTGTTAATAAGGAAAATATTATTGCCGCGGGTCGCAGCGAATATGTGCCTATTGCTAGCAATGAAAGCCCCGAAGGAAAAGCGAAAAACCGTCGTACCGAAATTATTATTACGCCCGATTTAGGTGAATTGTCGGAAATCCTGGACTAGTAATTAAGGCTTAAAAGATTAGGCCCGCAATATTTGGCTTAGTATTGGGTTTTATCATGACCTATGGACTTTTACGGAAGAAAGAATCTTTGGAAATTTCTGCTCTTAGTGTTTGCAGTGGCTATTGGTGCTTTAACTTTATTCTATACTGAGGGCTTTTTACAAGAACTGAGGCAAGAGGAGGTTAAAAAAGTAAATCAGTGGGCCAATGCAATGACCTCCATTCAAAGGGCCGATGAGCAAACCGATATTACTCTTGCCACCCAAATCATTCAGTATAACACCACCATACCGGTAATTCTTACCGATGTAAATGACCGTGTTATTACTACAAATAACCTAAAGCCTGCTAGGCTTAATCGGCATGAATGGTTACAGTCACGGATTTTACAATTAAGAGAAGAGGGTCAGTTTATTGAACTGGGTGCAGGCAATAATAAGATAAATGTCTATTACGAGAGTAGTACTCTACTTACTAAACTGCGCTACTATCCGCTCATTTTATTAGTGGTTATTTCCCTCTTTATTATTATTGCTTACCTCGCCTTTAGTGCAGCACGGAAAGCTGAGCAAGATCAAGTTTGGAATGGCTTAGCGAAAGAAACGGCCCATCAAATTGGTACGCCTTTAAGCTCGCTAATGGGTTGGCTGGAGCTGCTCAAAATGCAAAATGTAGATGCGAGTATTACTCTGGAAATGGCGAAGGACATTAAGCGCTTAGAAACCATTACCGATCGTTTTTCTAAAATTGGCTCGCAACCATCTTTAACTGAAACGGATATTTTGATGATTACGCGCCAAGCGGTTGATTATTTGAAAAACCGCAGTTCCAAGAAAATTGAGATTACCTGCCAGTTGCCGCGTGAACCAATTTTTTTAGAATTAAACGTGCCCCTTTTTGAATGGGTAATCGAAAACTTAATTAAAAACGCCATTGACGCTATCAGCGGTCCGGGCAGCATACATATTGAGCTAAGTGAGAAAGATGCAAAATGGGTAGAAATTGACGTAAGTGATACCGGTAAAGGCATCTCAGCGCAAGCGTTAAAAACCGTTTTTCGCCCCGGTTATTCTACTAAAAAAAGAGGATGGGGCCTTGGTCTAAGTTTGGCTAAGCGTATTATCGAAGACTATCATAAGGGTCGTATATTCGTGGCTCAGTCGCTGCCTAACGAAGGGACTACCTTTAGAATACTCTTGCCAAAATTAGAAGAATGAGTGGAATTTATATACACATCCCCTTTTGTAAGCAGGCTTGTGTGTATTGTGATTTTCACTTTTCTACGGTGCAAACCAACCGCGAGCAAATGGTGGAAGCCATTATTGTAGAAGCAAAACAGCGTCGTGAGTATCTTGACTCTCCCAAAGTATCTAGTCTTTATTTTGGCGGCGGCACTCCTTCTATTCTGGGGGTAGATAAAATTACTTGGCTAATTAATGAGCTGCAGACGATATTCGATATTGACCCAGCGGCTGAAATCACCTTAGAGGCGAACCCCGATGATCTCAGCAAAGATTACTTGGCTGAGCTGCAAAAGAGTCCTATCAATCGCCTTTCGGTAGGAATCCAGTCTTTTAAAGAAGAGGATCTGCGCTTTATGAATCGAGCACATAATGCGACCGAAAGTATTCGTTGTTTAGACTTGTTGCCGCAATACGGTTTTAACAATTATACCATCGATTTAATCTACGGATTACCAGAGCAGTCTTTGGAAGACTGGCTGTGGCAGCTAAGTTTTTTAAAGCGTTTTAAGGTGCCGCATTTTTCGGCTTATGCCCTTACGGTAGAAGAGAAAACAGTACTGCACCATCAAGTGGAAAAAGGGCAGGTTTCTATAAAAGACGATATGGCTTATCAGCATTTTGTGGCGCTCCAAGACTATGCGAAAGCAGAGGCTTACGATCATTATGAGTTATCAAATTTTTGCAAACCAGGCTCTCACTCCCGGCATAATACTTCTTACTGGCAGAGTAAAGATTATTTAGGTTTAGGACCTTCAGCCCATTCTTTTAACGGCAGCTCACGTACTTGGAATGTGGCGAATAATGCTTTGTATTTAAAAGGTATAGAAGCGGGAACTAATTTTGCCAAGACGGAATCACTCGCTAAGAAAGATTTATATAACGAATTAGTAATGACGCGCTTGCGCTTGCGGAATGGACTAAATTTAGCGGAGCTAAAAGAACTTGGAGGTGATGCCTGCTATCAGTTCTGCCTTACCGAAGCAAAACCAGAAATTGCCAAAGGGCGCTTACAAATGCAGAATGAGCATCTTTACATTCCAGCAGAATATCGTTTTCAAAGTGATGGCATAGCGGCCAGTTTATTTAAAGTATAAATTATGTATATCCAATTAGGGCGCAAGGGTCATCGTTACGAAGTTGACTTGGCTCAACCAATAGACTGTAGCAGTACCTTCGGAAACCTTAAGCGAGAGCCGCGTGCATGGTCTAGTCCCCCAGTAGAGATAGCCCCAGTAAAGGTGGGTGATTGGATAGGTGCTGTAAAAGAAGGGGCACCCGTTAATTTTTTCTCGGTGCAGTTAAACCCGCATGGCAACGGTACCCACACCGAGTGTTTTGGGCACATCAGTCCGGAGCAGCATAAAGTGAACGATTATTTTAAGGATTATCACGGCTTCTGCACTTTCTTGCGAATAAATAGTCGTGAGCTAGACGGAGATCGTTTAGTGTTTTTAGAGGATTTGCAAAAGAAGCGTTTCAAGCTGGCCGAGTTTGTGGCTATTCAAATAGATGCCGATCCCTTTCCTCAGGATTATAGCGGCAAAAACGCAGCCTATTTTCAGGAGGAGCTACTGGCTTATTTAGCCGAGAACGGCGTGAAGCATTTTATTACCAACTTGCCTTCGGTGGATAGGGAAGAGGATGCCGGTGCTTTAGCAGCGCATCATGCTTTTTGGAAATACCCGGCTGCCACCAGAGAAGAGGCAACCATTACTGAGTTGGCATTTTTTCCGAAAAACTTACGGGAGGGAGAGTATTTTATCAACCTACAAGTTGCACCGCTACACAGCGATGCTAGTCCATCTCGACCCTTATTATACCGTTTGGAAAAGTTGTAAAGCTCTCTGATAGTATTCATAACAAATAGGTCTGGGGTTTAAGAAATGTGCAGCTAGTAAATAGCTCCAGTGCAGAAAGTTTCGGTGAAGTGCTCTGAAAAAAAGAAACCCCAGACATTCTAGAAAGAATGCTGGGGTAAACCTTAACCTGATTAATCTGCTTCGCTGATGCTAATATACAACTATTTTAAAAACTGCAATAGATTTATGGTGATATTTTGATTTTTTCAAATAAGATGACTCTTTGCCTTGATGTAGCGGATAATATAAGTTTATGACAAAGGCTTGAATGGGCCTGCAAAAACTTTTGTCGCGATAAATTGAGCTTTTAGACAGATCAAGTTCTGTAAAGTAATGTCTGGTGAAGGGCCATTTTTTGGTACTCCTGATAAATAAAAACCCCGGTCATTCTAGAAAGAATGCCGGGGTAAACCTTAACCTGATTAATCTGCTTCGCTGAGACAAATATAACAATAGAATATTTAATTATCCAAATAATATTTCCAAAAAAATCAGCAAATCTCAAAATATCAGGTTTAAATACCTTGAGTTCAGTTGAAAAACGGATTTGTCAGGTTTTACTTTTCTTGATTAAGGCGTTTACGTTTGTAAAGCTTGGCTGCAATAAAGAAAAGTACGCCCAAGGCCAGTAAAACGGCGATGCCGATCAATAAGCCTTCCGTGCTTTTCCATACGGCTAGCATTACCACGGCAATTAGAATTAAGGTAGGAACCTCATTGTACAAGCGGTAACCAAAACTTGTTATGCCCGAAGGGTTCTGTGCTAAACTTTTAATCTGCCGGCCGCAGCTAAAGTGGTAAAGCACTAAACCGAGTACTAAAGTGAGTTTTATATGCATCCACGGTTGACTAAGCCAAGCGGAGTTTAGAATTAATATGCCAATGCCGCCAATAAGGGTTAGATATAAAGCGGGGTTTTGGATGATCTGATACAGTCGCTTTTCCATAATATGGTATTGCTTGCGCAAAACAGTAGCCTCTAAATCATCGGCGCCAGCATCCCAGGCTTCGCGGTGATACACGAATAAACGCACTAGATAAAATAGTGCGGCGAACCAAGCCACAAAACCGATTATATGTAAAGCCTTAAAGAGAAAGTAGAAATTCATGCTGCAAAGTAAAGCGAATTTTAAGGTCTGACAATTGTCATTTTTTGGGCCCTTTTTAGCATTTAGATTTGCCCCATGAATTATGAACTAGTAGAGAAGTATAATGTGCCGGTGCCACGCTATACTTCATATCCAACCGTTCCTTTGTGGGAAAGTAAAAACGTAGAAGGTGCTCGCTGGATGCATCAAGTATTAAAGCGTTTTGATGCAAATAATGAGATAAGTCTGTATATACATTTACCTTACTGCGAAAGCCTTTGTACCTACTGTGGCTGTAATAAACACATTACTAAAAACCATTTGGTAGAACTACCTTATGTAAAGATGGTTTTAAAGGAATGGGAAATGTATCGCAGTCGTTTTTCTGAGAAGCCGATTATAAAGGAGCTGCACCTGGGTGGCGGAACACCTACCTTCTTCAGTCCCGAAAGTCTGGAAATATTAATTAAAGGACTTTTGGAGGATGCCACTATTCCCAAAGATCGCTCATTTAGCTTTGAAGCGCATCCTTCTAGTACCAGCGATGAACATCTAGCCACGCTTTTTAATTTAGGCTTTAATCGTCTTAGCTTGGGCATCCAAGATTTCGATGAAGAAATTTTGAAAACCATTCATCGTTTTCAAAACGCTCAGCAAGTAGAACGCATCTGCCGAAAGGCAAGAGAACTTGGCTATGCTTCCATAAACTTTGATTTAATTTACGGACTCCCCAAGCAAAATAGTGAGCATATTGGCATTAATCTCGATTGGGTAAAAAGTCTGCGTCCAGACCGTATTGCTTATTATAGTTATGCGCATGTTCCTGGTGTTGCTCCTGGCCAAAGGGCTTATAGTGAAGCGGATCTACCACAAGGGAAAGCCAAATGGGAGCTCTACCAACAAGGGCGTGTGGGATTTTTAAAAATGGGCTACCGCGAAATTGGTATGGACCATTTTGCCCTGCCACAAGATGAGTTGGCTTTAAGTTTGAAAAAACACAAGCTGCACCGCAATTTTATGGGTTATACTGCTCAGCATACCGACTTGGTAATTGCTTTAGGAGCAAGCTCTATTAGCGATAGTTGGGATGCCTTTGCTCAAAATGAAAAGACTCTAAAAACCTACATGCGCCGCGTGCGAGAGGAAGATTATCCACCACTAATTAAATCGCATTACCATACCGAAAAGGATGAGCAGTTACGTGCGAAGCTCTTAAACTTGATTTGCCATTTTGAGGCGGATTGGTTAAACGAGCGGGATTATTTCCACGAATTTCTCTTGCCACGTTTTCGTTTGCTAGAGGCCGATGGACTGATAAAAGTATTTCCTTTTCAGGTGAAAGTGACCCTGCGAGGCCGTTTATTTATCCGCAATATTTGTGCGGTTCTAGACGAGAGATTACAGACAACGGATTTGGCGAAACCTACTTTTAGTCAAGCGGTTTAGTTTATCTTATTTCTTTGATAAGGATAGTCTTGATAAAATTGGTCTTCAAATTTTTGCTCTACTTCATGTGGGTCGCGCAGTACTTTGTACACCGTATAAATAACCATTAAGGGGGAAGTAGCAAAAAAGAATAATGCTGCCGCGTACCAACTAAACAGGATACTTATTAAATAAGCAACAATAAAAATAAAGGAAAAGCTTAATGCGGTTTTCATATAAAGGGCTTTTTATTTTAATGAAAAACCCTTTCATTTTGTTCAATTCTAGTTGCAGGTTTCTAAGGAAGCTCCCGCTTTAGGTAAGGCAGGGGAGAGGTAGGGGATATCCAACTCCATTCCTCGTAAAATTAGTAGCGTAGCAATTAAGACTACTGATAGAGGAATTAGTTTGGGAATAAACTTGCTATAATTAAGAATGAGTTTATTACTAAGGAGGTTTAAGCCCGCTAATAAGGGTAGGGTTCCCAAGCCAAATACCAGCATATAAAGTAGCCCCATTCCCAAGCTTCCGGCGCCAGTAGCGGGTAATAAGGCCGCGTAAACCATACCGCAGGGAAGGAAACCATTTAAGGCGCCACTGCTATAAAACCAGAGCGAGTTTCTTTTTCCTTGCACTTTTGGTTGTAGCTTCCGCAAGATGGGCACTAATAACTGATTGAATTTACGGTCCCACTTCAGTAATTTAAAACCGAAATAGCCCGCCAATAATACTAAGCCGGCAATTATAGTAAAATCGCCTTGCCAATGAGCCACGCCAATACTTTGCCCGATGAGCGCCGCAATTAAACCTAAAAACATATAGGTACTTAGGCGGCCCAAATGATAAATTATCCAGTTAGCTTTTTTCTTATTATTAAGCCATTGCCCCATAACTACTGCTTGCAAAGGAGCACACATCAGCGCACAATGCAAAGAAGAAAGTAAACCGAAGCTAAAGGCGATGCCAATCATGGCAAGAGAATATCGGTTTCGAAATAATAATCTTTGCCCGCTGTGTTGAGATTAACTTTTGCAATCCATTTACCCGCGCTCAACTTTTCTTTGGGAATCTCTAAACTTGCTACCTTCCAATTTTCATAAGAAAGGTAAAAGTCTTTTTCCGCATGGGTGGGCGAATACATCTCAATTTCTGCGGAAGCATCTAGTCCATTTAAGCTCGTAGGAAAGTGTAAAACCAATTCTTCGTCCTCAACTTTTAAGGCACATTTTTCTTCTAAAGCCGCCGCGTTTTTCTTTTGCTCTATCGTTTCTTGATAGGCAATTTCCTTGGCGTAATAATCGGTAGTTACCAAGTCGTGTCGCTGGTTAATTGCCATGTACAAAACGGTGCCCATGCCAATAACAAAGATCCCTAAGGTAAGGGCTAATCCTGTTCCCCAATTAAACTTCATAATCCTTCAATTTTTTAATTGCTAATCTTTTCTTTTCGGCTTGATTAAAGGTCCAGTAAAGGAAGTTTCAATCGTTTCAACCAAAATATCACCTTCATAAACGCCAATTTCTACATCGGTACTGGTGCCCGTCATTTGGTCTTTCTTCATATTCAAAATCACCGCACCTTGGCTTAATTCAGAGCCATTAACAGTAATCTGCTCGTCGCTACCGATAGTTTGTAGGCTCAGTCCCTCTGCGGGAGATATGACCCGGAAAGAGTAGGTTTTTTCTTCGGGCGTTTTGTTCAGCAATTTCCAATTGTAAGCATTGCTATAAGTAACTTCATCTATTTTCTGATAGCGCTGTCCTTGCATACGTAAGAAGATAGCTTCTACATCAGCGCGGCTCATTACTAGATATAAAAATACCGTGGAAAGCAAGATTAAGATGCCAATATAGGCTTTCACTCTACCGGTTAAGACCTCACTTTTTCCCGTGGCAATGTTGTTTTCGGAAACGTAGCGGATTAAACCTTTGGGCTTATTAGTCTTCTCCATTATGTTATCGCAGGCATCAATACAGGCGGTGCAATTAATACACTCTAGCTGCGTGCCATTGCGAATGTCAATACCGGTGGGGCATACATCTACACACTGATTACAATCAATGCAATCGCCCTTACCTTCGGCAGCGCGGTCTTCTTTTTTGCGAAACTTAGCGCGCTTTTCACCGCGTAAATAATCGTAGGCAATAACAATAGAGTTGCGATCTAATAAGGCGCCCTGCAATCTTCCGTAAGGGCAAACAATAATACAGGCTTGCTCTCTAAACCAGGCGAAGACGAAGAAGAAAACCCCCGAAAAAATAAGCATACCGGTTAGGCCACTCACGTGCTCGTTCGGGTCATCGCTTACAATTTGCCACCATTCCCCTGTGCCAATAATGTACATTAAAAAGAAGTTGGCGATAATAAAGCTGATGCCGAAAAAGATGCTGTTTTTAAGAATGCGCTTTTTGATTTTTTCACCCTTCCAAGGCATACGACTAAGTCGCAGTTGCTGGTTTCGATCGCCGTCAATCCAATATTCGATGCGGCGGAAAACATGCTCCATAAAAATGGTTTGTGGACAGACCCAGCCGCAAAACAATCGGCCAAAGGCCACCGTAAAAACAGAGACGAAAAGTACTCCGATAATCATGGCGACAAGGAAAATGAAAAAATCTTCGGGCCAAAATATGCGCCCGAAGATGATAAATTTTCGCTCTAAAACATTCATCAGTAAAAAGGGCTGACCATTGATACGGATGAAAGGAATAGCAAAGAAGATAGCCAAGAGAAGGTAGCTCATTAACTGCCTCCGGTAGGTGTAAAAACCGGAAGGCTTTTTAGGGAAAAGGAAGTTTCGATCGCCCTGATCATTAATGGTTCCTGCCGAGTCGCGAAAAGATTGGTCTAACTCTAAAGTTTCCTCCAATAACTCCTCGGTATCTTTTTCTCCTGGCGTATTCATTATAATGCGCTAATGGCAGTATTATCTTCAATGCTATCCGAAGGTGCTGTAGCACTGCTGTCTGCTGGTGCCGCACTTTCCTCAAGACTAGGTTTGATTAAATCGCCTTGTGGTTCTTTTGGATTTGCTGCTTGAGTGCCTACAAGACTTATCACGTAAGAAGCAACTTCTTGCATTTCGGCAGCACTTAATTGGTCTTTCCAGGGAATCATACCCTTGGATGGTACGCCGTATTTGACTGTTTTAAATACATCTTTAATACTGGCTCCGTGAATCCAATAATTATCGGTAAGGTTAGGGCCAACGCCACCACCGCCATCGTTTGCATGGCAAACAGCGCAGTTTTTGGCAAAGATTTTACCACCTTCTGCAATGCGGCTATCATCTTCCAATAGGGTTACACTGCTTTCGTCAATCAGGTTAGCGGCATTTTTAAGATACTCTTTTTTAGCAGCTTCAGCTTCGGCTAATTCTATCTTTAACTCCTCATGCTGCAGCGGGGCTGATTGAAATACGTGGTAACGCAATAAATAGATAACCGCAAATAGAATGGAAAGGTAAAAGCCAGCCTTCCACCAAGGGGGAAGATTATTGTCGAGCTCCATAATGCCGTCGTAAACGTGATCGGTAGCTACCTCTTCTTCGTTTTCAACGGGAACAGCATCGGTTAATTTATGCATTAAACCGTCTACCCAGTCCTCTTCTTCTTCTTCTTCTTTCTCTTCTTCAATGCTTTCCACTGTTTCTTTACCATCCTTGTGGGCGATAAGCTTTTTCATGGCATCCAAAGCTTCGAAAGTGGCCATAAAGGCAACAATTAAGAAGAATAAGGAGACTACCACTAACCAGTTCATTGGGTCAGCAATAATTTCTAAGGAGTTTTCCGGATTTAGAAAAGTAAGACTGGCCGAGCCAACCATTAGCAAAATGGCAAAGGCTAAAATAGCTCTATTTAGTTTCTTCATGGCTAATATCTTTATCGTTATCTAAAGGGAGAAGGCTGATTTCCTCGATGCTTTTCCGGTCTTTTAGTAAGATATATATCACTGCACCTAAAAATAGAGTGAAGAAGATGAGGAAGGAGATGATGGGGTAAATCGATACACCATCTATAGTCTCCATATTATGTTTTATAAATTTTAACATGAGATTTATTTTTCAGCGGTTACATTTCCCTCTACCGTAGCTTTTGTATGCTTGGTCGGGTTACCTTTTATATCAATTCCCAAGCGTTGTAGGTAAGCAATAAGAGCAACAATTTCCTCTTTAGGACTTACTTCAACATCGTCTAGTTGACTTTCTAAATCTGCTGCTATTTCTTCGGCTTGCGCCATTAAATGCATTTCTGCATTAGCAACATATTCTTCGCTGTAAGGAACACCTAAAGAAACCATCGCTTCTAGCTTTTTAGTAGTGTACTCCGTGTCTAGGTCGCTGGTAAATAGCCACTCGTAAGTGGGCATAATAGAGCCAGGGCTCATACTAGTCGGGTCTAACATGTGGTTGTAATGCCAACTGTGCGGATATTTGCCTCCTTCACGGTGTAAGTCGGGACCAGTACGTTTAGAGCCCCACAAGAAAGGATGATCGTAAACAAACTCCCCGGCTTTAGAGTACTCGCCGTAGCGGGCTACCTCGCTACGGAAAGGACGAATCATTTGCGAGTGACAAGCATTACAACCTTCACGGATATAGAGATCTCTACCTTCTAACTCAAGTGCGGTATAAGGTTTTACACTAGAAATCGTGGGGATATTAGACTTCACCATTATGGTGGGTACAATTTCAATAATACCACCGATAAGAATCGCTACGATACTAAAGAGCATTAACTGTACGGGTCTTCTTTCAATCCAACGGTGCCAGTGCTCGCCTTTGGTTTTTTTGTATTCGGTGCCGGCTAGGGGTAAAGCACTTGCCTCTTCTTCTGCTACCAGTTTACCAGATTTTACGGTGCGAACAATGTTCACCACCATAATAAGCATACCGATAATGTAAAGCATACCGCCAATAGCACGGGTAAAGTAAAGCGGAATTAATTGGGTTACAGTTTCTAAGAAGTTACCGTAAACAAGCGTACCATCAGGGTTAAACTCTTCCCACATTAAGCTTTGTGTCCAGCCACTAACATACATGGGTAAGGCCCAGAATAAAATACCGGTGGTGCCAATCCAGAAGTGAGCACTCGCTAGCTTTTCAGAGTAGAGGCTAGTTTTATAAATCTTCGGCATAATGAAATAAATGATACCGAAAATCATAAAGCCGTTCCAGCCTAAGGTGCCAATATGCACGTGAGCGGGAATCCAGTCGGTGTAATGTGCAAAGGCATTAAAGCTTTTTAAGCTTAAGAGTGGCCCTTCTAAGGTACTCATACCGTAAGCAGTAATCGCTACAACAAAAAACTTAAGGATGGCGCTATCACGCACTTTATCCCAAGCACCTCTCAGCGTAAGCAAGCCGTTTATCATACCACCCCAACTAGGGAAGATGAGCATAATAGAGAATACCGTTCCTAAACTTTGTGCCCAATCGGGTAAGCTGGTATATAATAAGTGGTGAGGGCCAGCCCAAATGTAAAGGAAGATTAAAGCCCAAAAGTGAATGATAGAAAGTCGGTAAGAGTAGACCGGACGGTTGGCCGCTTTGGGTACGAAATAGTACATTAAACCTAAAACAGGTGTGGTTAAAAAGAAGGCTACTGCATTATGTCCGTACCACCATTGCACTAAGGCATCTTGCACACCGGCAAAAATGGAATAGGATTTAAAAGCGTTAATAGGAAGTTCTAGGTTGTTTACAATATGCAGCACCGCAACCGTAACAAAAGTGGCAATGTAAAACCAAATTGCTACGTATAGGTGACGCTCTCTACGTTTTAAAATGGTCCAGAACATATTTACACCAAAAATCACCCAAATTAGCGCAATGCCAATATCAATAGGCCACTCTAATTCGGCATATTCTTTAGAAGAAGTGATTCCTAAAGGAAGGGTTATTACCGCCGAGACGATAATTAACTGCCAACCCCAAAAGTGAATTTTACTGAGGAGGTCGCTCGCCATGCGCGCTTTTAATAAGCGCTGCAGGGAATAATAAATCCCCGCAAAAATGGCATTACCCACAAAGGCAAAAATGGCCCCGTTGGTATGCAGGGCTCTTAAACGCCCAAAGCTTAACCAAGAAGCCAGGTTCATTTCTGGGAAAACCAGGGCTAATGCGATCCATAAGCCTACTAAAAGGCCAATTACCCCCCATACGATGGTGGCAACGGTAAAGTTTCTTACGATCTTATTGTCGTAATAAAAAGTTTCTGCTTGCATAAAACTATTGTTTAGATCTTTGGCTTGGCTTGCTGTCGTCCTTTAGCATTCGCACACTAGGAGAGTAATCATCATCGTATTGACCGTTCTTAATGCTCCAGATAAAAGCGATTAAAAAGCCAATAGCAACAATGAAACTGATAATGATAAGAATGTAAATTGCCGACATAAGTCCTTTTCTAATTGATGGCTCAAATGTATTGGCAGTGCAGAAAGGATAAAATGACTTTTGTCAGGGTTGAAGAAAATGACCGCAAAAAGACCTTTTAGGGTCTATTTAGATTCACTCTTGGCAAGATTGCGTTTCCCTAATTCATAAAGTGCGGCCATGCTTATCGCAAGAAGCGCAATTAGGAAAATACTTTCTAAAGGGGAAACACTTTGACCTTCACTTAAAGCAGCACTATAGTCGTAATCAAAGAAATAGACCATCACCACAATACTAGCATTATTAAAGAAGTGTAAAATGGTGGGTAGCCATAAGCTGTCGCTCCAGTAACGCAAATAACCGAGCAGAGCGCCCAAAATAGTGATGGATAAAAAGGCTAAATATTGATTGTGTAATAAACCAAAAATTACGGCGGTAATCCAAATCGCTCCGTGCTTATTAATATGCCTTCCTAAAATAGGTTGCAATACGCCTCTAAAAAGGCTCTCTTCTGCCACAGCGGGAATTAGTGCCATAACAAAAAGTACTTGCATAAAGTCCAAAGGGTTTTGCATGCTTAAAATGCTCTCATATTGCTCCAGCATATAAACTTGGCTTTGCTCTAAGTTAGCGCGCCAAGAGGAGAGAGCGTCGGGTAGAGGAACCGAGGAGCTAAAGCGATATAATAGGTCACTCAATGCGCCCATGCTATAACTGGCTAGGGCTAATAGGATTAAGATTAACCAAGCAGGTTGACCAAACTTTTTAAGTCCTAAAAGCTCTTCTGGGTGATAACTGATCATCTGCGCCCCAGCAATGGCAGGGAAAAGAAAGGTGCCTACCGTAGAAAAACCTTGCACTAACTTAAAAACCTGACGATCGCCGTCGCTGGGACTGGCTAGGAAGGAAAGAATTTCTGCGCCACTAAAGTCGTAGAGAACTACCGCTAAGCCAATGCCAATGGCCGAAAAGATGATGGAGCCAAATAAGGCTAGCGCAAATAAGCTCAGCAGCTGTTGAGCTAAACTGCCCTGCGCTAAAATTCCTTTTATCATACGGTCGTTTCCTTTTTGTAATTTCGCAAAATTGATAAAAATTCCGACAGTGGTTAAGATTGGAGAGGTAGAAGTTGGTGAATTCCCGTTATTATTAGCACCCATGGAAGATGTGAGCGATCCTCCCTTCCGTGCTTTGTGTAAAGAAAACGGCGCTGACCTTATGTATACGGAGTTTATTTCTTCGGAAGGTTTAATTCGCGATGCTGCGAAAAGTGTGCAGAAATTAGACTTCTTTGAGTATGAACGTCCCTTGGGCATTCAGATTTTTGGCAACGAAATCGAATCAATGCGCCAGGCAGCGGCTATTACTGAAGAGGCAAACCCAGATATTATTGATATTAATTACGGCTGCCCAGTGAAAAAGGTAGCTTGTAAAGGAGCAGGTGCGGGTATTTTGCAAGACATTCCTAAAATGGTAGAAATGACCAAGGAAATTGTAAATCGTGTAAACAAGCCTGTTACCGTTAAAACCCGTTTGGGTTGGGATGAGAGCACCAAGTATATTGTTGAGGTAGCGGAGCGCCTGCAAGATGTAGGTATTAAAGCTATTTCTATCCACGGTCGTACCCGCAAGCAAATGTATAAGGGCGAAGCCGACTGGTCTTTAATTGAGGCGGTAAAAAACAATCCCCGCATGCACATTCCGGTTTTCGGGAATGGTGATGTAGATAGTCCGCAAAAAGCGGTGGAGATGAAAAATCGCTACGGCGTAGACGGAATTATGATTGGTAGAGCCAGTATTGGTTATCCGTGGATTTTTAAAGAAATCAAGCACTTTATGGCTACCGGCGAGGTTTTACCTTCTCCTAGTCTGCAAGAGCGCGTGGATGCTTGTCGTCGTCATTTTGAAATGGCAGTAGACTGGAAAGGCGAACGCCTAGGAATTAACGAAACCCGCCGCCATTATACCAATTACTTTAAGGGTATTACTAATTTTAAGGAATACCGCACTCAGTTGGTTACCGCCGATTATGCGGTAGATGTTTACCGTATTCTAGAAGAAATTGAAAAGCAGTTTGCGGACGTAGAAATGGCTCATCCGTATTAAGATAGCTCTACTGAGTACGCAGTAATTTTAGGTCAAGTCGCCGAGCCGTTAAGCTAGAGGTTAAAGCGCCGAGGGCAAATACGGTAGTTAAAACGAGTAATACATCTCTAAATTTTAGGCTTACTGGGTAGGCATCAACTATATATCCATCCCCTACGGAGATGAGGTTGAAATGCTCTTGCGCTAAGACTACCGCACTGCCAATAATAATTCCAGATAGACCACCGTAAGCACTAATAATTAGTCCTAATCGTAGAAATATTCTTCTCAATTCGCCAATGGGAGTGCCCATTGCCCAGAGGGTATAAAGGTTTTTGCGTTTTTCGAAAGTAAGCATGGCTAAGCTACCAGCGATAGTGAAAGTGGCAATGCAAAGGATGAGCGCAAAAACTAAGAAGGTAAACAAGCCTTCCGTTTTCATTACTTTTAAAAAGGCCGACTGCTGCTGGTCGCGGTTCTCAATTTTGAAATTGGGACCTAATAGTTGGGTCAATTCTGCTTGTACAGTAGCTACGTTTTTATAGTCTTCTAGCTTGAGTTCTACCGCACTTAGTTTAGCTGGGCGGTTGAGTATCCTTTGTGCAAAATTTAAACTGACTAAAAAGTACTTTTCGTCAAAATCGGGTTGAATGGAAAAGACCCCTAAAGGGAATACCTTTTCGCTGTGAAATTGCTCGCTGGGATTTAAAGGATTGGCATTATGGGCCGGGACAAAAATATTGAGGGGTTCTTGAAAGTCACTGCGGCTGAAACCTAAGAAATAGGCGACACCTGCGCCTAAAACGGCAGGCTCAATAGTAAGATTATCATTAATGCGATAATCTCCATAAAGCATCTTATTTTCAATATTATTGATGCGGGTAAAAACGGTATCCACGCCTTTTAGGGTGGCAATATGTTCTCTATCGCGAAAGCTTAAAAGGGCTTTCTCTTCCATTATTTGCGAATAGTACACAATACCTTCGCTTTGTTCCAATTTCTTGATTACACTATCTGCGGAGAAGTATTTACCTCTGCTAGCGGTAATCTTTAAATCAGGATCGAAGTCTTGGTAAAATCCGCGCACTAGGTTTTCTAAGCCGTTAAAGGCACTGAGTACAATTATAAGAGCGGCACTTCCCACTAAAATTCCTCCTAAAGAAATCCCTGTGATGATATTGACAGCGTTACTGCTGTTTTTGGAAAAAAAATATCGGCGCGCTATATAATTGCCTAATCTCATTTAATGGGACTCTCGCCGCCATTTTTAAGAATGCGGTCAATTTCCGCTTCACGATCTAGGGCCTCGTCAATGTAAAAGTAAAGTTCTGGCATCTTGCGTAAGCTGCCTTTCATTTTACGCACCAAGCGATTTTTAATCGCTGCCTTTTCGCCATTCACGTATTCTAAAATCTCATTTTTATCCTTTACAGGGAAGAGGCTAATATTAATACGAGCAATAGATAGGTCGGCGCTAATGCGAACGGAGCTTACCGTAAAAAGCACTCCCGGAAATTTATTCTGAGCAAATTCGCGGAAAATTTCTGCCATATCCTTCTGAATCTGGCTTTCGACCCTTTGTAGTCTGTTTGAATCCATGGGGCAAAATTACAAAAGCTTAGTGGCTATATTCTATTTCGAAGGATTTATAAAATTGCACTTCGGTACTTTTAGAAATAAGGTCTTTCACCTCGGCCTCTTCGGGGCCTTTTCTGCACCAGGCCTTAAGTTCCTCAATTTGGGCGGAGCTACCTTCGGCGCATATTTCTACACTGCCATCTTCTTTATTGCGAACCCATCCTTTTAAGCCAATTTTCTTAGCCTTTTCTTGGGTGTTTTTGCGGTAAAAAACGCCTTGTACTTTTCCGAAAACAATAATTAACTCTGCTCGTAAATCTTTCATTTGTCAAGTTTTTGCAAGAGAATAGGAAACAAAAATAATTGTCTCACCAAAGCCACCAATATAAAAATGCTGGTGATAATAACGAAATATAGTACAGTTTTTAGTAAGTCCAACGGCATTTAACTTAAGCAGTAAGGAGCAGGGTGGAGCGATGGACAAAACTAGAACCGAACTCAGCTTAGAAATAGAAGCCACGGCCAGAGCAAGGGTAATTCCTAAAAAGACCAACATGTTTATAATGAAGAAAATTTAGGAAGCAAAGGGAGTAGAGACAATTTAAAATCGCGTAAAAACAGATAAAGTAGTTAAGTGCCAGCTCTCAGGAGAAACTTTTTGCTTGACTTTAGCTAAGCTAAGCAATAGTATTGCTTCAACTTTATTTCATTATCCAGCGAATGGCCCGATAAATAGCTGGACCGAAGGGAGGATATTTTTGCTTAAGATCTAGCCAAGTAGCACTGTGCATAATGGCTTTAGGGTGACTAAATGTGTCAAAACCGAATTTACCATGATAGCTTCCAATGCCGCTGTTGCCTATGCCGCCAAAAGGTAAGTTTGAATTAGCGAAGTGTATTACGGTATTGTTAATAGCACCACCACCAAAAGCAATGAGGCGTGAAAGATGCTTAATCAGTTTACGGTTTTCACTAAAGTGATAATAGGCCAGTGGCTTAGGGTTTCGCGCAATAGTTTCAATAATATCGCTGGTAAAATCGAAAGGAATGATTGGAAGGATGGGACCAAATATTTCTTCTTGCATCAAGGCTGAATCTTCGGTCGGATTTAAAACAATGGTAGGCGCTATTTTTAATTGCTCTCTATCCGTTTCACCGCCAAAGTAAATTTCTTCGTCTGTTAAATAAGCGCTCAAGCGATCAAATTGCGCTTCATTTATAATCCGCCCATAATCATCACTAGCAAAAGGTTTTTCGCCGTAAAAATCTTTAATCGATTGTTTTAAATGACCGATAAACTCTTCTAAAACACTGCGCTCAACCAGCAAGTAGTCGGGGGCAACACAGGTTTGCCCAGCATTTAGCCACTTGCCAAAAGCGATGCGATTAGCCGCTATTTTTAACTTTGCACTAGCGTCAATAATGGCAGGGCTTTTTCCGCCTAGCTCTAAGGTGCAGGGAATTAGTTTCTTCGCACAAGCTTGCGCTATAATGCGACCCACGGGAACACTGCCAGTAAAAAATACGTGACCAAAATGAAAGTTTTCCAATAAATGAGAAACTACCGTTTTACCAGGACCTTGTGCTACGCTGATTATTTCGGTGTCGAAATTTTCGTGTAAAACTTGTTCCAATAGAGCAGAGGTGGCGGCGCTTTTTTCGGATGCCTTAATAATGCAGTTATTACCAGCAGCAATAGCGGCAATTAAAGGCACAACTACTAATTGAAAGGGGTAGTTCCAGGGAGCTATAATTAAGCAATTGCCTTTTGCTTCTGGTTGAATATAACTGCGTGAAGGCCAGCTTATTAGAGGGGATCTCACTCTTTTTGACTTGGCCCAGGTATTTACTTTGGCAATAGCTTGATTTAACTCTTCGTAAATGAAACCTATTTCAGAGGCATAGGCCTCAAAAGGACTTTTGCCTAAATCATCGTGCAAAGCTTCAATAAAGCCGTCTTCATTTTCTTTAATGACTTTTTTCAGCTTTTTAAGAATACTCACCCTTCTCTCAACCGAGGCAAGCCCTTGCATAGCAAAGAAATCTTGCTGACTTTTAACCAGTTCACCTAGTTGGTCTAAATTGAAATTGGGTTCTAATTCGTGAGTACGTGGCATGTGAATGACGTTTAAGAGTCTAAGTTAAAGCTCCTAAGGCAAACAAGCTGCGGCCCTTACTTGTTTTTCTTCTTTTTGTTTTTCTTCAGCTTTTTAAAATACTCCTCAAAGCGGCGATAGGTGAAATAGTTTTTTTCCTTTTTTGATTTCTTGGGGAGGAGTAGGGTTGTGTCCTCGGGTAAATTATCTTCCTTCTCAAGTGAGAAAAAATGCACCTTTGGAACCTTGTCATTTTTTTGCATCCGCTTGCTTAAGCGAGAAATCTGCTCTTTATAGTTGTGGCCTTCTTCGGCCGTGAGGGTAAGTTTTCCTTTGCTAAAAACACCGCAAGATTGAAGAATAAAGCGAGTGGTATTTTCGTCGAGATGACTAATGATCGCGTATTTATAGCCTTTTTGCTTTTCGATTTCACCAAATAAGCTCTGAACGCCCGGCCTAATATCAAAAAGGTCATCGTCAGATAAAAAGAGTTTTTTTACTTTTTTGCTAAACTGTTTGATTAAAACCTCTAATTGTTTGGCTTCTAAAGTCTGTTGTAATTCGGTGGTAAAATAGTTTTTAAAAGCCTCTAAAATATTGAGGTCTTGCGGGAAGTGCTCTCGGTCATTTACTGGAATGCCGCTATCAACAAGAGCTTCGTGCATGCATTTTTCAATCTCCTTGTGAGGAAACCGAGCTACTGCGTTTAAGCTAAAAACAATTAGATTCATTTTATCTCCCCATATAACGAGGCTTCAAAATTAACCAAATATTACCCACATATTAAACTCGGGTAAATTGAATTCACCTTATTTAGAGATTTCGGTGCTAATGTTGGTTCCTTTTTCTAAGCTTTTATGCACAGGACACTTACTAGCAATGCTTAAAATACGCTCTTTTTGCTTCTCATCTAAGGGCCCTTCGAGACTTATTTTTCTTTGAAAAAGACCCTTTTTGGCTTCGCCCGTCACGCAGTCCTTAGCGTCACTGGCGTGGTCGTGGTCGTAGTTTACTTCCACCTTTGCCCCTTCTAACGGAAAGTCCTTATGCCGCGCATATAATTGCATCGTCATAGCCGTACAGGCGGCGAGCCCCGCTGCAACTAAATCGTAAGGACTGGGTCCCAAATCTTGCCCACCCATATCTTTTGGCTCATCGGCGATAAAGCCAAAGTCATTGGCCGAAATACGAGTTACAAAAGCCTCTTCATCTATTTGAGCCACTACTTGACTGCTACTTTTGGGGCTTTTAAATTTTTCATCAGCTTCTAAATAGCGGTTTGCCCAAGATGCGATTAGTAGCCCAACGTACTCCGAGTCGGCGGCTTTGCTTAAAAGATGGTCAGCGTCATCGAGCGAAACATAGCTTTTAGGGTGGTGAGCAGCCTCATAAATTTCACGGGCATTTTCTATACCCACAATTTTATCTTGGGGTGAATGCAGCACCAATAATGACTTTTTCCGCCACTTTCCGATGTTCTTTTGCACGGCGTGCTGATCTAAATCGTGCAGGAATTGTTTCTGGATCACAAAAGGGCGCCCGCCAATATTTACTTCGGCATCACCTTCTTCTAAAATGGTGTCTAACTTCTTATTAAAGAGGTTCTTAACATGTTCAGCCTCAGAAGGAGCTCCTACTGTTGCTACCGCCTTTACGCTGTCTATTTTATCTGCCACCATAAGTACCGCCGAGCCTCCCAAAGAATGCCCAATAAGGATATCCGGAGCCATGTTATTTTCGGTCATGTAATTGGCTGCGGCGAGCAAATCGTTGAGGTTGGTGCTAAAATTCGTAGAACCAAAATCGCCTTCCGATTGGCCTAAGCCGGTAAAATCGAAGCGCAATACCGCAATGTTTTTTTGATTGAGGCTGTTAGATAAATTACGGACTGCTTTTAAATCTTTACCGCAAGTGAAACAGTGAGCAAATAGAGCATAGGCTTTAATTCTTTGTCCAACTGGTTTTTGCAGTTCGCCGCTTAATTGTAAACCTTCCTTGTTCTTAAAGTATATTTTTTCTGCTCTCATTTTGGTGATTTATTTAAACCCAGCGCAAGAAATCTTGCACCATGCGGTCTTTGGCAAAGCGTTTTACTGCGGCAATATTGGCCAAGCTAATTGCGCTGTTTAAGATACGCGGATATTTTAAGACTCCCTGCAGGCTATAAGCCGTGCGCATTTCGGTGTGGTAATATTTATACATGTGCTCGTGGTAGGCAGCAAAGTCGGGCTTAGATTTGTTTACTTGTACACGAATATGCTCTGAGGCAATACGTGCGCTCATCATCCCTGGTCCGATACCTTTGCCAGTAAAGGCTTCAATCATCCCGCCTGCATCGCCAATTAGCGCATAGCGGTCACCACCAATAGTGCGCTTGGGAGTCATAATGGGAAGTCCCCAGCCCTTAGTGCTTTCTAAGGCTTCAGCATTAGCAAACCATGGAGAAATAATAGGATTAGTTTCGATAACCTCCTGAAACATTTTTTTTAGATTTATTTTTTTGGCGGCAATGGCGTTGCTCATCATCCCCAAACCAACATTAGCTTCATTATTGCTTAAGGGGAAGGCCCAAAAATAACCGGGTAATAATTTAGGGTCAAAGAAAAATTCCAAGTGGTTCCCTTCGTTAAAGCCTTGCACATTTTTGTAATAAATACGAATCGCGGCAAGCAGATGCTTTTTTTCGCGGAAATGGTCTAAGCCTAAGTGACGCGTTACAATAGGCTTTTCCCCTTCGGCGCCAATAATAATTTTGCAGTAGACTTCTTTTTCTCCTTGGGCATCTTTAAGAAAGACTTTTACACCATTGGGCTCGCGCTCTAAGCCAGTAACTTCGGTGACAGGCCAAAACTGCCCACAGCCATTTTGCGGTAATTCATCGATTAAAAAGCGATCTAAATCTAGTCTACGGGCAGTGTAAAAAGGCGCCACGGGAAAGCCATCATTTTTAAAATCATAACGAATTTCTTTACCACCAGTGCCTTTAAAAGCAAAGCCCCAAGAGGGCAACATTTCACTTTCGCGGCTAAATTTTTCTAAAAGATCGGGGCTGATGCGTTTAAGCACATTAAGTACGTCTACCGTAATGCCGTCACCACAAATTTTGTCGCGGGGAAAGGTGGCTTTATCCACCAGAATATGATCTATTCCTTCTTTGTGTAAAAAATGTGAGAGGGTAGCGCCTGCAGGACCAGCTCCTACAATGCAAACATCAGTCTTAAGCATATCTTGCCTTTGGAAATTGCTGGCAAGATACTAAGCCTTTTAAAGAAAAATACCTTGGGAAGGAACTAAAAGTTGACGATATGCGCCCACATAAGCCAGAAGGGATTGTTCAATGAGTTTTTTAAAAGGCGCTTGGCTAATCATAAATTCGTAGCAGCGTTTATCAATAAAAATAGACTCCACGTTAGGGCTGGAAGATATAATGTCAAAGAGTAGTTTTTCCTCCTCTAAAAAGGCATCTAGGCCCACCATCTGACCAGATACTAGTTTAATGCTTTCCCTGCCAGGTATAAGGATCTCGGCTTGACCGGATAGAATAAAGTAGAAGCCTAAAGGAGAGTCGCCCTTTTTAAATAGGTTTTCGCCCGTTCCGTGAAACTGGACAAAACTACTTTGCATAACAATTTCCTCCAATAGAAGATTGGATACGTTGAATGGTAGCAAAGCCTTTAATGTTTTATGTACTCTATTAAAACCCACAAGTAGACGTATTTAAAGTACGAAATTAAGCGAGGTTCCAAAAAGTGGAAATGATATTTATCAGCTATTCAAAAATGTTGGCAATTTGTCGCAAGGCGGCGCTATCTGATACGGCAATACGCTTACCCTTGCTGCTTATATAGCCTTCTTTTTTTAATTCGGAAATTAAACGGATTACCGATTCGGTAGCGGTACCAACCATATTGGCAATCTCCTCACGGGTAAGACTGATGTCTAAATAACCCTCTTCGTCTTCACCGAAAGTAGTACGCAATATTAAGAGAATTTCAGCCAGACGCTCCTTGACGTTCTTCTGGGCAAGACTGGTAATCATTTTACCGGCTTCCCCTAATTCGTGACAGGACATTTTCAATAACTCTAGAGAGAACTTGGGGTTATCTTCAATTACTTTAAAAAAGGATGATTTCGGGATATAGCAAGCAAAAGTATCTTCTATAGCGGTAGCGGAAGCGCTAATTGCCTCATCACTTAAAAGACTGCGATAGCCGATTAATTGACCATTAGTAATAAAGCGAATGATTTGCTCTTTACCCTCGGTGCCCATGGTGTAGAGCTTTACTTTACCGTGATGAATACAGTAAACTCCCTGCGGACGAGCTCCTTCATGAATAATCACCTGACCCTTTCTAAAACTCACACATGTTTTTAGGCGACTCAAGTCGTCTTTAGCACTATCGGGAAGATTGCTAAAAGAGCTCTTCTGATGGCTTAAACACATTTGACAATGGTGAGGGGTTTCCAATAAATATAGGTTTAGATTGCATTTCAAAGATATGATAAAAGTCATTGCTTGCCAAGCTAATCCCGCTCACTTTTGCCAATATGTCTATGGAGAAGAAAACCCTAACCGAATGCGCTCACTGTCATCAAGCTACCCAAGAGCCAGTATTAGGAGCAGACGATAAAAACTATTGCTGTTACGGATGTAAGGTGGTAGATGAGTTAATGGGGGAGACTAAGGCGGAGCTTGACTTGCCTGAAAAATTGCTATGGACTTATGCTTACCTAGATGAGGAAAAGATTAAGGATCAGCTTTGCCACTTTAGAGAAGGTGACATTAATGCTATTCGTATTCATTTGCCCGCTATCCATTGTTCTAGCTGTATCTATTTGCTAGAGAACTTGAGTGAAGTAAGTTCGGGGATTAACCATGTGCAGGTTCATTTTGCTAAGAAAGAAGCAAGTATTCAGTTTTCAGAGAGTGAAATTAAACTATCAGTTTTAGCGGCCACTTTAGAGTTTATCGGCTATAAACCAGATTTCATTAGCCACCTAGGGAAGGGTGAAAAGTCTAAAAATACACTTATTATTCAACTGGGGGTAGCGGGCTTCTTTTTTGGAAACACCATGCTTTTGGCTTTGCCAGAATATATTGACGACAGCCTGATAAACGACCCTTCTTTACAGCGGTTTTTCCGCTATTTAATGATGGCTTTTAGCTTGCCTGTTATTTTTTATAGCGCCCGCGATTATTTTATCACAGCATTCAAATCTTTACGAGCAGGTGCTTTAAGCATAGATTTACCTATCGCCATAGGAGTCACCGTGCTTTTCTTGCGTAGTTCCTACGAAGTGATTTCGCAAACGGGCTCGGGTTATTTTGATAGCCTGACTGGTTTAGTATTTTTCCTATTAATTGGGAAATGGTATCAGCAAAAGACCTATCAAAATTTTAGTTTCGACCGGGACCTGCGTTCTTTTCTACCCCTTGCCGCCAATATTATTTTAAAGGATGGCAGGGAAAAGCCTATCGCTATTGACGAATTAAAAAAGGAAGATCGTTTAATATTAAGACAAGGCGAGGTGCTTTCCGCAGATGGCCATTTAATTAGCCCCAAGGCAGAAATTGACTATTCCTATTTAAGTGGCGAGAGTTTACCAGTTCAGAAATTAAAAGGCGATAAAATATTTGCAGGGGCCAAAATTGCCGGACAGGCGATAGAGGTGGAAGTGAGTAGTTCGGTAGATCATTCTTACCTCAGTTCACTGTGGGCTAAAGACGCTTTCGCAGATGCGCCCAAAAAGAAGAGTAGAGCTTTTAGTGATCGTATTAGTCAATATTTTACGCCCATCATATTAGTAATTGCCAGCGTGGCTGCTTTAGTCTGGTCGCAGTACGATTTCTCCAAAGCCGTTCTCGTTTTTACCTCGGTGCTTATTGTGGCTTGTCCTTGTGCATTGGCTCTAGCAGAACCTTTTGCCGCGGGCAGTATGATGCGTTGGTTTGGCAAGTTTGGTTTTTTTATAAAAAACTCCGCCGTTTTAAATCGCTTACAATCTATTAGTATGGTGGTTTTCGATAAAACGGGAACCTTAACCTTACCCAATAATATTCAGGTTAATTGGCAAGGCGATGATTTAAGTTTTGAAGAAAAATGGGCAGTTGCTGCCATGGCATTAAATGCGCAGCATCCATTGGCGAAACCACTATTACAATCTTTAGATCTCAAAGCAGCCGATGCCTTACAAGTTTTAAACTTTGAAGAAGCTAGCGGGGAAGGGGTAGCCGCTCGAGTACGCGGATCGTATTACCGTTTGGGAAAAGCCTCTTTCTTAAATTTAAGTGATCGGGCGGGAACGACGGCGGTGTATATTGAAAAAGACGCAGTGGTACGCGGGTATTTCAGCTTTTACCAAGAGGCTCGTCCCGCTTTGAAGGCAAGCATAGACAGCTTATCCGCTCATTATAAAATGGCGGTTTTAAGCGGGGATAATGATGCGGAAAGAGCCCGTTTTGAAGAAGTGTTTCGAGGAAAAGCAGCGCTGTATTTTAACCATTCTCCACACGATAAATTAAATCGTTTACAAAGCCTGCAAGACGAAGGTGAGCGAGTGTTAATGCTAGGCGATGGTCTGAATGATGCAGGGGCCTTACAGCAAAGTGAAGTAGGGGTAAGTCTTTGCGAAAAAGACGTTAATTTTTTCCCCGCTAGCGATGCTCTCTTGCAATCCCAAGCTTTCCCTTTATTAGGTGATTTTTTAGGTTTGAGTCATAGTTATAGAAAGATTGTAAACTGGGCTTTTGCCATTTCATTGGCCTATAACTTCGTAGGGGTGTCGGTGGCAATAGCGGGCTTTTTAAGTCCTTTGGTGGCCGCTATTCTAATGCCAATTAGTTCGGTAACGGTAGTGCTCTTTACCACTTTACGCTCGGCTTATTTAGCAAAGAAGCGCTTAGCTTAGGTCTGTTTTGCTAAGCGTAATCACGCTTGTGGTCGAACTCAGGTTTAAAAGGAGGACCTAAAGCTATTGAGCTAATACTCAGATGTTAGTTATCTGATAAACAGTTGTTTGGGTCTAATGAGGGCTTAATGGTACTTATCTTGGATCTATTATAAAGTGATATATATCATCTTTCTAGCTGATGATAATCATAGTTAGCCTGTAGAATGGGTTGCACCTTTGTAAAACAAGAAACCAAGTTATGAAACTCTTATTTACAGCGATGATTTTAGCTCTAAGCCCACTCGGTGAAAGAGTAATTCCTTTAAACTACACCACAGACAGTGCTAGTTCTACCATGGCAATCGATGGAACATCTACCCTGCACGACTGGGAGATGAAAGCGAAAGATTTACAGGGTAGTATGGATGTCGATATTTATGAAGATAAGCTGGGCATCAATCACTTAAAATTAGTGGTACCCGTAAAAAGCTTAAAAAGTGGCAAAGGCGCCATGGACGACAATGCCTACAAGGCACTTAAAGTAGATGATTACCCGAACATCACTTACGAGCTGGTAAGTGTTAAGGCCATTGAGAAAGTAGGCAGCGGAATTTATGAAGTTACCACAGTGGGCGATTTAAATGTAGCTGGTAAAACGCGCCGCTTAATTATCCCCATCAAAGCTAAAGTACTAGAAGACGGTATTGAGCTTTCAGGAATAACCGCTTTTACCATGTCTAGCTTTGATGTAGAAGCTCCCAGCTTTATGATGGGAACGATTACTACCGGCGACAAAATCACAATCAAATTTTCAATTAACTATAATTAATAATCAACACAATCATGAGAACAAGAACAAAGTTAACATTGCTTTTTGCCTTTATTATAGGCATGGGGTCCGCTTTTGCCCAATTGGATACGGACCGTGATATACAACAATATCGCTACCGCGACTTTAGAGGTATCAATCAGTTTGAGGCCTTAGACACAGACATCGCTTTTGATGGTATGAAAGTACGCTTAGGTGGTGCTTTTGCAGTACAAATGCAAGCTTTAAGTCATAGCACAGGTTCTGCGGATACCCTTCAGCAAATCGGTAATAACTTTAACCTACCAACTGCTAACTTAGACATCGACGTAGCTTTAGCAGACGGTATGAGAATGCACATGCGTACTTACCTATCTTCTCGTCACCACCCAGAAAGTTGGGTAAAAGGAGGCTATATTCAAATTAGTAATTTAAACTGGATTCAGAAAGGTCTTTTGGAGAACATCATGGACATTACCACGGTAAAAGTGGGATTAATGGAAATTAATTACGGCGACTACCACTTCCGTAGAAGTGATAATGCGAGAGCCATTTACAATCCTTTTGTGGGTAACCTTTTAATGGATGCTTTTAATACGGAAGCAGGTGCAGAGCTTTACTTTAACCCAGGCGACTTCCTTTTTATGGCCGGTGTAACTAACGGTAAATTAAACCAGAGTGTAGCGACCAATGGTAAAAATACCCCAGCATTTTTAGCTAAAGTTGGTTGGGATAGCCAAGTGAATGAGGATTTAAGATTACGTTTAACCTCTTCTTTATATACTTCTGCAGATGGTAATACCAATTACCTATACTTCGGAGATCGTGCAGGTAGTAGATACTATATGGTTACGGAAGCTGATGGTGCAAGCACGGCTGGTAACTACCGCAGTGGTAGAATTAGCCCAAGCTTTATCAACGAGGTTACCAGTATTATGATTAACCCATTTGTGAAGTACAAAGGATTTGAATTCTTAGGTGCCTTTGAAACCTCTAGCGGTAAAATTTCTGCAGAAGCTGAAACTCGCACTTATACCCAAATTTATGCTGAATTGGTATACCGCTTCGGAGAAAACGAAAACTTCTATGTAGGCGGTAGATATAATACTGTAGCAGGACAATTACCAAACTTTAACCCTACTGCAGATCCAACCGAAGTTGATATTGCCCGTATTGCTTTTGCAGCTGGTTGGTTTATGACTAAAAACGTGATGATGAAAGCAGAATATGTAACGCAGACCTATAATGGCTACGCTACTACCAATATTCTTAACGATGCCCAATTTGACGGCCTTGTACTTGAAGCAGTAATTAGCTTCTAATTTCAGAATCATTAAGATCAAAGAGAAGAGCGCCTCACAAGGGCGCTCTTTTTTTATGGGCTTATTTTGCGGTCTAAGCTCACGGAGCTTTAGGTAAATGACTTTCCTCAGGGATCGATCTTAAACAATCTTAGCACACAGCCTTTTTTGCAGGCGGGCTAATCTGAACTTGTTGCAGGGTAGTATCAAACTAGCGCAGACCAAGGGCAATTGAGATGCTGAAATAAGTTACCCATGATATGTTTTATAACCTTCGTAACCGAAGCGCATGGCGCTGAGCTCAAGAACTCAATTAAAATTAAACTCTGTTCTTAATTGTTGCCGATCCAGTATCCATCACGATTTCGCTTAGGTGAAGACCTTTACTAAATTGTTTCAGTAGAAAGGGGATTCTGCTATATAGGAGGAGTTAAATCCGCGGCAATCTGCATAATCCGCCCAATCCGTGTTTTAAAAGAAGCTTCCTAATGGGGAAAGAATATTGATTTCAACCCAAAGTCCATTCTTGGCATTGTCACAATCTAACAGCGCAGCGGCCTCATATCTAGAAGCTTTAGCGGTCTCAATTCTCTTACTGTCATCAAATCTTCTAGGTTTACCTTAGAGAAACTCTTTTCTACCCATGACATCTTTTTTAATGTGTTGATTTTCAATGACTATTTCACGGTGAAGTAATGCATCCCAAGATATTTTAAAGTCCGTTTTTTGGTTACGAACGGCTGTCCGCTTTGAGCGGAGTTCGTGAGTTCGTCTTCGCCTCAGTTGATCAAAAAAGAACCAACCGAACGCAGTGAGCTCAGGCATTCCTATAAAAATCAAACACGCATGCCTAAAAAAAGTCAAAGCTCCAATTCCTCTCTTCAAAAATCTTCATGAAAGGCAATTTCGGTGGGCGAGCTCCTATTGTCGCAACCCAACTCAATAAGCCTTTCATTTTGTTTTTTGGCGTTCGTAATTGAGGCCGATCCAGTATCCATTACGATTTGGCTTAGGTGAAACCCTTTACCAACTTGTTTCAGTAGATTATGGGATTCTGTCATACGAAAAGAGGAATCAAATCCGCGGCAATCTGAATAATCCGCCTAATCCGCGTTTGAAAAGAAGCTCCCTAACGAGGAAAGAATATTGACTTTATGACAAAGTCCATTCTTGGCATTGTCCCAGTCTCACAGCGCAGCGGTCTCATATCTAAAAGCTATAGCGGTCTCAATTCTCTTACTGTCATCAAATCTTCTCGGGATCTGGCCCAGATTCTCTTTTCTCTGGGTAGCCACGCGATATAGCGGAAAACAAGGAGTTTAAATTAGCACCATCTCAAATCCGCGCCTATTAGCCTAACCCGCGTTCTATAAAAGATAATTCCAAAGAAAGAGAAATGGCTTTAAATCTAATTCAGACTAGAGTATCAATCTCACCATACTACTTTAAGTAAAAACGTCTTTTAGTAGACGTCACCCTGAATTTATTTCAGGGTCTTAATTAAACGGCTAAGGATCGAGATGCTGAAACAAGTCCAGCATGACGATATAGCGAAAAACAAGGCTTACCTATTAACACCATTCCCAATCCGCGCCCATCTTAATCCGTCCAAACCGTTTTTAAAAATGATCAAAAAAAAGGCCACCCCTAAGGATGGCCTTTGATGTATAAAGACTCTCTTAATCTCCGTATACTTCACCCTTGCGGGTAGAATAGTTAATTTTTAAAGAGTTTGCCTTACGCAACTCCTGTTTAATATCGGTTACTAAACCCATTTTCACATCTTCGTCTGCTTTTATAGAAACGGTCATTAAAGGTCTTTCGGCCTCATTAATGGCTTCCCTTTCGGTAATTACAAACTGTTGAAGTTCTTTAACGCGGGCAAAAGCATCATTAAGCTGAATACGCGGCTCAGTGCCAACTTGTGGGATATAAGCATCTTTGGGCTTACCTACGTAAACATAGGTAACTAAAGACTTACGCTCCAGTTTTTTAATTTCCGTTGCAAAAGGTTTTGTGTTTTCTACTTTAAGGGTAATCTCACGCATTACCGTGGTAACCATAAAGAAGAAAAGGAGCATAAAAACAATATCCGGCAGCGATGCTGTGGAAATGGGAGGCGTACCGCCTCCTTTTTTCTTTCTAAACTTTGACATATTATCCTAAACTTACAGGTTCTGCCTCGGAAATCTTCTGAGGATAAGCATCCTTAATCTCGTTTTGTTCGGCTTCGCTTAAATCATCGAAAGTTTTACCAAAACGACGCTGTGCTAATTCTTCACGCAGCTCATTATAAGCAGCGGCTAACTCATTTTGAACCGAAATATACATCTTATAGGATGTACCACGGTCGTTCTGTAAAGATACAATAGCCTTGAGAGGGTTATCGGAAGAAGCGGGGCTATTACCAGCACCCTGGCAATAAGTGCAAGACCCATCACCATTGTTATTTAAAAAACGCTTGGTGGCATCGCGCAAATCGCGCAATTCCATATAATCTTCTTCTACCAGCAGTTGATTACTTGAATTTACCAAAACCGTGAAGATATTTTTCTTCTTTACGGGAGGCGTGTCAGGAATTTCCTCGGGTGGTGTCCATCGTGGAAGTTTACGGTTAATACCGGAATCCACATCCATGGTAGTTGTTACTAAGAAAAAGATCAGTAGCAAGAATGCTATGTCGGCCATAGAGCCTGCATTGATCTCGGGTAAAGCTCTTTTTGGCATAGCGGTTATTTACTAAATAATCTAGAAACTTCTACGTACAAGATCGTAAGGATCGCAACTGCAGTAAGAACATAAAAGGTACCTAAACCCATTCCTACTCTTCGTAATCCGCCTTCAGAAATATCTTCGTCGGCGAAGAGAGTGTTGGCTTCGCTGCCATCACTCAGTGCATATGTTAGTCCAAATATTACCAGCAAACCAGCGATGCCAAATAAGGCACTTTTAGCTGCTTTAGGATGCTTGATGATGTTCATAATGGAGAAACCCAATATTCCCACTCCGCAAATCCCAATTAGGACATAAGCTGTGTAAATTCCAAAATCTACCATTTGTTGTAATACTATTTATTGTCGTGCTTAACTAAAAGGTCTACTAGTGCAATAGACGCATCTTCCATATTGTTAACGATTGAATCAACCTTAGCAATAATGTAGTTATAAAAAATTTGTAGGATCATCGCTACGATAAGTCCAAATACAGTGGTTAAAAGGGCTACTTTAATACCACCTGCTACGAGTGATGGAGAAATGTCACCGGCTGCTTCAATAGCGTCAAATGCGCCAATCATACCAATTACAGTACCCATGAAACCAAGCATTGGTGCTAGTGCGATAAATAGAGAAATCCAAGAGATATTACGCTCTAAGAGACCCATTTGCACAGAACCGTAAGCTACGATAGACTTTTCTACGATGTCGATGCCTTCGGTGCTTCTTTCTAAGCCTTGGTAGAAGATACTGGCGACTGGTCCGCGTGTATTACGACAAACCTCTTTCGCTGCTTCAACACCACCGCTAGCAAGGGCTGCTTCGATTTCGTTTAATAGTTTTTTGGCATTTGGTGTAGCCATGTTGAGGTAGATAATACGCTCAATACAGATAGCAAGACCAAGGATAAGGGCAATAAGTACAATACCCATAAAGCCAGGACCACCTTCAATAAACTTCTCTTTGATAATTTGGTGAAAGCTTTGGTCTTCTTCAATAACTTCTGGTGCTGTTGCTGCGTCTTCAGTTCTTATCGTTTTTTCTGGCGTGGTGGCGGCAGAATCAACCGCTGATGAGTCAGCAGCAGCCGTGTCAGCAGCCATTTCAGTACCTGCTTTGGCTTTTGAATCAGCTTCCTGGGCCATTAGACTGGTGTTTCCTAAGGCTACGAAACCTAAGATTGCCAAGATAGAGAGTGCTCTTTTCATTTTTTAATGAGTTGATTAAATTTTTGGTGAAAATAAAAAACTTGTGCAAAAGCTGAGCCTTTCTGGGCTCAAATTTTACAAGCATTATGTTATTATCGCAAATCTAAGCGCAAATTTCGCTTTATCTAAGATTTAACGAGAAATAATGATATCTATTTTCTAGTTTTGCCCGCTTAGGCCAAAATATTCTCTGGAGAGGTGTCCGAGTGGCTTAAGGAGCACGCTTGGAAAGCGTGTGTGCGGGTAACCGTACCGAGGGTTCGAATCCCTCTCTCTCCGCAAAACTGTAAAAGCCGGAAGCTAATAGCTTTCGGCTTTTTTGTTTGCGTCGATCGAGGAAAGCTTGCTTTCATTCGAAAGCGCAAGCAAAAAAGAAGGACTCCCGCAGGGAGTTTTGGCTTTTGAAGTTTTGATTTCCCAATAAGGACATTCAAGGGATCAGCGACCGCAGGGGGCAAATCCCCTTGGTAGATATGAGATGTGAGGCCGCTTCGCTCTGAGATTTGAGAGAGGATTGGAAGGTATTAAGAATTAAGTACAAAGTATTTAGTAGGTGCATTATTTAAGCTTCCGGAAGGGGGCTTTTTTTTTGGAGATATGAGGCCGTTGTGAATTAATGTAGTTTTCAATTTCAACGCTCGCTAGAAGCCGAAGAACATAAAAAAAGCCCGTAAGGGTTCAGCCCTAGAGTCTTTTAGCTCTGGTGACCCTAAAAAGGAGCTTTAAGGGATCAGCGACCGCAGGGAGCAAATCCCCTTGGTAGATATGAGATGTAAGGCTGCTTCGCTGCGGGATTTGAGAGATATTTAGACTATTAAGCTAATTAACTACCCAGCTTTTGAACCTTTATAATCTGACTAGCGCCTGTTTCAAATTCTACTTTTAGAAGATAGATGCCTGCTTCTGCGGGGAGCAGCAATTCCTTTTTGCCTTTTGCATAGCGTTTAATTAGCTTCCCGCTTAAACCTCTTAATTCTAGCGAGCTAATGGCTAGTTCGGCACTTATGCGAATAAAGCCAGCACTAGGGTTGGGGAATACCTCTAAATTGGCAAAGGCTAATTCTTCCTTCGACAATAAAGACCAATAGTCGCAGCTGCTTTGGGTTCTGTTGATTGAAACTTGACCATTGCTGAAGCATCGTAAACTGTGACTGGACAATGAGGCTACTTTAAAACTAGATCCATTGCACAGATTGGGGCTTTCTGAAAAAAGACCCGCGTAGGATAGACTGCCTAACAGTGGATAGATCCTTTGATTTAAGAAGCTGGAAGAACTAATCTGGTAGTTAGCTTGTCCGTTTATTAAAAATGTATCCATTGGCATTGCCACATCTATGTAAGCTAAGGTGGCTCCAGCCAAGGTTTCCGACCCTTTGCCTGTAACGGTAGCAATGGGGGTGTCGGGACAGCCTCCAAAGGTGTCAATAGGCGCAAATTGCCAACTATCGCCAATATCCGCACTCAGGTCGTACAGTAAAAATGGACCCTTTGCAGTAAGTCTAAAGACCGAGTCATTACGGGTGGCTAAGAATATATCGGGCCAGCTGCGGGCTGTGTCTTGCAAAAGATCATTGGGTCCAGGACCCGTGCGAATTTCACTGATACCAGTCACTTGAAATTGAAGCCAAGTCATATTGAAAAGGTTGGTATCGGAAACATGCTCTACTTTTTTGTAGCCGCTGTAGCCATATTCAGAAAAGGTGTAATGCCAAGTAGCATTCTGACCAAAGTCTTGTTGCGTAAAACCCAGAAAGGGTAGAAAGAGGAAGCAGAGTATTTTTTTCATGGTGCGGGTTTATAGCGTGAATTTAATAAATTTTAAATTCTTTCAAGTGAACTCAGCCCAAGTCTAAAAACTCACTTCTCCTTTTAAATCTTGCGCAAAGGCTTCCTTAAACTCTTCTCCTTTTAAATCTTTCCCTAATAAAAACATGGTCTTGCATAAAGCGGCCTCAAAGGTCATATCGCCGGCGCTAATCACTCCTATTTCATGGTATTTCCTACCTGCTTCGTACTTGGTCATTTCTATCCTACCTGCTGAGCATTGACTTAGGTTTATAACAGGAATACCACTGCCACAAATGTTTTCCAAAGCCTCGGTTAACCAATCTAGGCCAGGCGCATTACCTGCGCCAAAACTGCGTAAAATAAAGGCTTGGGCTTGGCGATTGAGAATTTGTGGTAATACCAATTCCGCGCTCATACCAGGAAAGCAATGGATTATACCAATGCGTGGTTCTAAGTCAAGATTTACCTGCAAAGCCCCTGCCTTGGCACGAGCGATATAATTGCGATTGTATTTTATGCTCACGCCCGCCTCGGCTAACTTGGGGTAATTAGGTGATTGAAAAGCTTCAAAATCTTCGGCACTTACCTTTTGCACGCGATTTCCGCGATATAAGTCATACTCGAAGTAAACCGCTACTTCCGGTACTAAGGGTCCACCTTCATCATTACGAGCCAAGGCAATCTCTAGGCTGCTGAGAATATTTTCACGCGCATCAGAACGGGGAATACCAATTGGCAGTTGGCTGCCAGTCAATATTACTGGTTTAGATAAATTGTCGAGCATAAAGCTCAAGGCAGATGAGGTATAAGCCATGGTGTCGCTACCATGGAGAATGAGGAAGGCATCGTATTGCCCATAATCCTCTTTTATGCGTAAAGCGATGCGCTGCCAGTGTTCGGGTAGCATATTGGAAGAGTCAATGGGCTCGTCGAAGCTATCGGTATCGATGCTGCAATCGAACTGTGAAATCTCAGGTATTTGGGCCAAGAGGTTCTCTAAACTAAAAGGGTGGTAGGAACCATTTTCTTGAAGAATCATCCCAATAGTTCCGCCGGTATAAAGCATTAAAACTCTAGCCTCTCTCCTCATGTCCGAATATTTTTAAGGCATTTTCAGTGGTGATGCGTGCCACTTCTTCTTTAGGGATCTGATGTATATCGGCAATCTTCTGCGCAATTTGCTCCAAGTAAGCCGGCTCGTTACGCTTCCCCCGAAAGGGTGCGGGTGCTAAAAAAGGCGCGTCAGTTTCTAAGACTAAATCTTCGGTTTTTAATTCGGCCACCACTTTGTCTAAGCCACCGTTTTTAAAAGTTACTACACCGCCAATACCTAGTTTTAGATTCAAGGCTAAGGCGCGTTTGGCTTGTTCTAAAGTACCAGTAAAGCAGTGAAAAATGCCAAATAGTTTATCATCGGCTTCTGCTTCCAATACTTCAAAGGTTTCGTCAAAGGCATCACGACTGTGAATTGCAATTGCTAAACCCATTTCTTTGGCCTTGCGAATTTGTTGCGCAAAAGCAAGTTTTTGTTCGGCAATAAAGGTTTTATCCCAGTAAAGGTCCATGCCGATTTCGCCCACGGCACAGTATTTTGTATCACCCGCTAGCTCTTCCCAAACTGCGTCCAACTGCTCTTCCCAATCTTCTTTAACGTGGCTAGGGTGGAGGCCCATCATGGGGTAAATGTTGGCGTAATTTGCAGCTAAGTCTTTAAGGTCTTGGATGCTATCCTTATCAATATTGGGTAAATAGAATCGTTCAACCCCAGCAGCTTTGGCACGCTCTAATACGTCATCAATATCATCTTTAAAACGGTCAAGGTATATATGGGTATGGGTATCTATCATTGCTTCTTTCAATCTGGGGGCTAAGTTAGAACTAAAGCTGAGTTGGCCCCAAAAATAGCTTTCTGTCTTCTTTGAATAAAAAAAGCCGCCTCAGTAATTTACCAAGGCGGCTTTATATAATTAGTGTTTCCTTAAAGCTCTAGGGCTTTCTTAGGCTCATTGTCCATTAATAGTTCGCTTGGATTTTCTAGCGCTTCTTTAATAGCCACTAAGAAACCTACCGACTCTCTACCATCAATTACACGGTGATCATAACTTAAGGCTACGTACATTATCGGGCGAATATGCACTTCACCATTAATTGCTACAGGGCGTTCTACAATATTGTGCATCCCTAAAATGGCACTTTGCGGAGGGTTAATGATTGGGGTAGAAAGCATGGAGCCAAATACACCACCATTGGTAATGGTAAAGGTTCCGCCGGTCATTTCATCAACGGTAATTTTACCGTCTCTTACTTTAGTGGCAAGGCGCTTAATATCCTTTTCTACACCAGCAAAGCTCATAGTCTCAGCATTGCGAATTACTGGCACCATTAAGCCTTTTGGTCCGCTTACCGCGATGCTAATGTCGGCATAACCGTAACTCAATAAATGATCGCCATCAATCATACTATTAACCTGAGGATACTCTTTTAGAGCGCGGGTAACAGCTAAGGTAAAGAATGACATAAAACCGAGGCTTACGCCGTGCTTCATTTTGAAATCTTCTTTGTATTTCTGACGTAAGTCAAAAATAGGCTTCATATCTACTTCGTTAAAAGTAGTAAGCATAGCCGTTTCATTTTTAACACTAACTAAGCGTTTTGCCAACTTACGACGTAGGCTACTCATTTTAGAGCTGTCGCTCGGACGTGGAGCATTGGTAGGCGAGCCCATGCTAGCCTCAGCTTTCATGGCATCGTCTTTAGTCACTCTACCATTACGGCCGGTTCCGCTAACGGAATCAGCTTTGATTCCTTTTTCGTCCAATATTTTCTTCGCTGCCGGTGAAGCACTGCCAGTGGCATAAGTTTTTTCCTCAGAGGAGGAAGCTTCTTTAGAACCCTCAGTAGACTTTTTCTCGTCTTTCTTAGGCTCTTCTTTGGCAGAGTCTTCCTCTTTATCCTTACTACCACCGTCACCTTCTGGGGCTTCTGCGCTTGTGTCAATAAGGGCAATAACTTGTCCTACTTCCACTGATTCGCCTTCTTCTACCTTTATGGTAATAACACCCGACTCTTCCGCTGGAAGGGCAAGGGTAGCTTTATCGGAATCAATTTCCGCGATTTCTTGATCTTTTTCTACATAATCACCATCAGCTACTAGCCAGCTGGCTATTTCTACTTCGGAAACTGATTCTCCTGGTGAAGGTACTTTTACTTCTAAACTCATGATTTAGTGATAACTAGGCGTTGAAAATTTTTGATAACAGAGCCTCATAACGCGAGGCGGCTAATTTTGATGAACCGGGAGCGGTACTAGCACTCGCGGAGGGTGAAATAACTTCTTTCAATTTAACGGGGAAGTTCATTTGAACATACCATGAAGCGCCCATATTACGGGGTTCTTCTTGTGCCCAATATACTTCCTCTACATTAGGATAGCTGTCAACCAAATCGGTAATCTGATTTTCGGCTAAGGGGTATAATTGTTCCAGGCGAACAAAGGCGCGATCTTGCGGCAATTCTTCGTCTCTAACTTTATCGATATCGTAGTAAATCTTGCCGCTTAAGAAGAAGAGCTTTTTAACACTCGACTTATCTTCAATACGGGGATCGTCGATTAATTCGCTAAAACATCCTTGGGCCAAATCTTCTAAAGGCGATTGCACTTTAGGATGGCGCAATAAGCTTTTGGGTGTCATTATTACCAAGGGCTTACGGAAGTCGCGTTTCATTTGGCGACGTAATAAATGGTAAAAGTTAGCCGGAGTGGTAACGTTAACAACCTGCATATTGTACTGGGCGCATTGCTGTAACCAGCGCTCTAAGCGGGCGCTAGAATGTTCTGCACCTTGCCCTTCGTAACCGTGTGGTAAATAAAGCACCAAACCGTTTTGTACCTTCCATTTTTCTTCGGCAGCCGAAAGAAATTGGTCGACAATAATTTGCGCACCGTTAAAGAAGTCACCAAACTGAGCTTCCCAAATGACCAAGGTCTTGGGAGAAGTCATGGCATAACCATAATCAAACCCCATTACGCCGTATTCAGAAAGAAGGGAGTTGTAAACTGCAAAACGGCCTTCTTTGCCTTCAATATTATTAAGGAGAACGTGCTCTTCCTCAGAATCCTCTACTTTAATTACCGCGTGGCGATGTGAGAAAGTTCCACGCTCAGAATCTTCCCCACTAAGGCGAACATTAAAGCCTTCGTGAATAAGTGTACCATAAGCCAATAACTCAGCCATGCCCCAATCAAGACTATTGCGCTCGTCTACCATTTTCCAACGGTCATCCATTAAGCGCTTAATCTTAACAAAGAAGTCTTTTCCTTCTGGTAAAGCAGTAATGGTGCGGGCTATGCCCCTTAAGCTGTCAATGTCGAAAGAGGTGTCAATGGACTTTTTAAAATCTTCAGGTGTGGCAGTTTTATAACCATCCCATTCTTCGCTCATAAATTGAGTAATGGTGTTTTTCTCAATTTTCTTTGATTCATCGAAGCGCATTTCCAGCACATCTTTAAACTCAGACTCAAGCGATTTTACAAAGGCTTTATCTACCGTTCCATCTTTCTCAAGCTTTTCTTGATAAATAACTTTAGGATCGGGATGTTTATTGATGGTTTTATAAAGTAGTGGCTGCGTAAAACGCGGCTCATCTCCTTCATTATGACCGTATTTCCGGTAGCATAAGAGGTCGATGAAAATATCTAGGTTATAACGTTGGCGATATTCCATGGCAAATAATGTGGCATGGATAACGGCTTCAACATCGTCGCCATTAACGTGTAATACTGGTGCTTGTACAGTCTTGGCTACATCAGTACAGTAAATACTTGAACGAGCATCTAAGTAATTGGTAGTAAAACCCACCTGATTATTAATCACCAAGTGCACAGTACCACCAGTGCGATACCCTTCAAGGGTTTCCATTTGCAACACTTCATAAACAATGCCTTGGGCGGCAATGGCAGCATCACCGTGGATTAAAATAGGCATCACCTTAGACTCGTCCTTGTCGTAGTCCGTATTAATTTTAGCGCGGGCAATTCCCGATACAACCGCATCAACTGCTTCCAGGTGCGATGGGTTAGGGGAGAGGTTCAGTATGATATCCTCGCCGTTATCTAATGTTTTGGTAGTGGTATAACCGAGGTGATACTTTACGTCACCATCAAACTCTTCGTCAGTAAATTCTTTGCCTTCAAACTCGCTGAAAATATCGCGCTGAGTTTTGCCAAAAATATTAGAGAGAACATTTAATCTTCCGCGGTGCGCCATTCCCACTATAAACTCCTTTACTCCTAATCTGGCAGCATGGCGAATGCCAAATTCCATGGCGGGAATAAGGCTTTCGGCTCCCTCTATGGAAAAACGTTTCTGACCAACAAATTTACGGTTGATAAAGCTTTCGAAAGCAACTGCTTCATTGAGTTTGTGTAGGATAAGTTTTTTGTCCTCAGTACTATAGTCGGGGGCATTGTCGCCCTCTTGTAATTTTTTCTGGATCCAAGAGATTTTTTCTGGATCGCCCAAGTACATATATTCTAAGCCAATACTGCGGCAGTAAACGCGCTCTAAGCGCTCAACAATTTCGCGTAAGCTTTTAGAACTATCAAAGCCAATTTCTTTGGCAGCTTGAAAAGGATTGTCTAAATCAGATTCCTTTAAGCCAAAGTTCTCTAGGGTTAATTTGGGTGTATATTCTCTGCGGCTACGCACAGGATTAGTAGCGGTAAAAAGATGACCTCTTTTGCGATAAGCATCAATTAAGGACAGTACTTGGAACTCTTTACGAATTTCAGCAACAATTTCGGAATGGTTTAGACTGTACTCAACGCTATTCTCAGAGTCAAGTCCTTCTTCATCATATTCTTCGCGTGCAAAATCGTAGCCCTGAAAAAAGGCCCGCCAACTAGGTTCTATACTATCGGGGCTTGTGAGATACTGTTGGTATAATTCATCGATAAAGTCACTATGAACTCCACCGAGAAAAGAAAATCTATCCATGTTAATGTTACGTGATCCGTATTATCTGCAAAATTAAGATAAATATAATGCTCTCATTCTTCTAATAGAACATAATAATGCGAAATAGGCAATGCTTTATATAACTTTGTCTAATCTAAATCGTTTAGCCCAATATGAGAAATCTTTTTTTATTAATCTTTTTGGCCTTGTCTATGAGCCTATCTGCGCAAAGCGAACGCTTTAAAAAGGGCGGTAAAGAAGCCGATAAGCCTGCTGAACAGAACGATGAGCAGGAAAGCGAGACAGTGGCACCGACGAAGAAAGCCTCTTGGACCGATAAATTAATTTTTGGCGGTGGTGCGGGTGCTTCATTTGGCAATAACACTAATATATTTTTAGCACCACAAGTGGGTTATCAGTTGAGGGATAATTTAGTAGTGGGTGCTGGCTATATGTACAATTATGCACGCTGGCGAACTCTTTGGGGAAACGGGGCGGTACGCAACGTAGACTATGAGAACACCATTCATGGTCCTAACTTTTTCGCAAACTATAGTCCGCTAGAAAATATTTTCTTGGGAGCACAATTCGAAATACTGAATCATGATGCCTATCTCTATAACATAAATACCTTAGATTTTGAAGTGGAAAACCGTTGGACCAATGTGCTTTTTGTACAAGGTGGTTTTAGGCAACAAGTGGGAAAAAAAGGGATGGCTCTTTTAGGGATCCGTTACAACCTTTTGCATGATCAGTACAGTCCTTACAGTAACTCTTGGGCTCCCATATTTTTAATCTATTTCTAAATCTTACCGCTGTACTGTGCTCGAAAATAGATCTTAATAGCCTCTCTTTTTAAAAGAGCCGAAGCAATGGCCGCGCTGTTAGCGCTGAGGTATTTCTCATCTAAATCAACGCGGTAAAATAGGTCAAGTAGGGACCGGCCTTGATTCTGATAATTCACAATCCACTCTTGCAGCCAATTTTCTAAGCCGTTTTGTGGGATTTCTTCTGGTGGACAATTCAGGTCTTTAGCCATTTGCTTTCGCAGATCGGCTAGTAACCACTCCTTTTCGCGATGGGATTCTAAGAGAGAAAGATCGATATTTAGTGATCGCGGTGACTGAGCCATTGCGCGAAATTTGTCAGTTGAGTTTTTACCTTATCATTTTTCGCATCTGCGGAAGCGAGCGCTTTTAAAGCACTTTTCAGCAATTCTTCTCGCTTAGAAATAGCCTTCGTTTCGGCGCCACATTCAATAAAGAATTTTTGGAAAGCCTGCACCTTCGCTTCTCCTTGCAGGTTCTCTTTTTGTAAGGCTTCCAATTCACTAGGGGCAAATTCTTTGGCGTAAATCATCAGCAAGGTTTTCTTGTCTTGCAAAATATCGCCCCCAACTTTTTTACCAAATTTATCGGGGTCACCAAAAGCGTCTAATAAATCATCCTGCACTTGGAAAGCTAGTCCAGCATCCACACCAAACTTGTAAAGAGCTGATGCCTGACTAGTATTAGCCCCGCCAATTAAAGCGCCAATTTGTAAAGCAGCGCCCAGTAATACCGCGGTTTTAAGGCGAATCATTTCTATATAGTCCTCTTCGCTTACGCTAGATGAGGTTTCAAAGTTCATATCGAATTGCTGACCCTCGCAGACCTCTAAGGCCGTTTTTGAGAAAATATCTAAAACCTTAGCCAAAATACTTTTGTCAACTTGGCTGAGGTATTGATAGGATTTAACCAGCATGGCATCTCCCGCAAGGATGGCCACATTAGTACCCCATTTTTCGTGAATAGTTTTTTTACCGCGACGAAGATGGGCATCATCCATAATATCGTCGTGTACCAGCGAGAAGTTATGAAACATCTCTATCGCTAAAGCGGGTAAAACAGCATCTTCTAAAGTGCCTTGGAAAAGATCGCAGCCTGCTAAAACCATGGCTGGTCGGAGTCGTTTCCCTCCTAAAGAAAGGATATAAGATATAGGTTGGTATAATTCAATTGGCTCTTGATCGAAATCTTGGCGAGCCAAGCTATTTTCAATCAAGCTTACATAATCCTTAAACTTTTCCATTAATTATTTAATCAGTCTTTTTTCACTAAATCTAAGAGGTATTTGCCATAACCACTTTTTAATAAGGGCTCGGCAATTTCAACCAACTTTTCGTCATTTATAAAACCTTGGCGGAAGGCTATTTCTTCTATACAGCCTACTTTAAGTCCTTGTCTTTCTTCTATTACCTGAACAAACTGCCCCGCTTGCATAAGGCTAGGGAAGGTGCCGGTATCTAACCAAGCCGTTCCTCTATCCAAAATTGCCACCTGTAACTTCCCTTGTTTTAAATACTCCTTATTTACATCGGTAATTTCGTATTCACCGCGCGGGGAGGGTTTTAAATCGGCCGCAATTTGCAAAACAGTATTATCGTAAAAGTATAAACCAGGCACGGCATAGCGCGATTTAGGTTTAGCAGGTTTTTCCTCAATGGAGCGAGCAATAAGATTTTCGTCGAAATCTACCACACCATAACGCTCGGGGTCAGATACCTGATAAGCGAAAACTACGCCGCCACTAGGATCTTTGCTGCTATGTAAAAGGTCTTCCATTTTGGAGCCATAAAAAATATTGTCTCCTAAAACCAAAGCAACACTGTCGTTGCCAATAAAGTCTTTGCCTAAAACAAAGGCTTGTGCTAAACCATTCGGTTCGTGTTGCACGGTGTATTGAAAATTACAACCAATACGGCTGCCATCACCCAAAAGCTTTTGGAAGAGAGGCATATCGTGCGGTGTAGAGATAATTAAAATGTCGCGTATTCCCGCTTGTAAAAGAGTTCCCAGCGGATAGTAAATCATGGGTTTATCATAAACAGGCATTAACTGTTTACTAACGGCTAAGGTTAAAGGGTGTAATCTAGTGCCCGATCCACCGGCGAGTATAATACCTTTCATAAAATAATATTAAGGTTGGTCTTCTGCAAAGTCTTCACTTTCATCTACTTCTTCATCGTAAATGGTGATATAAGGGTCTGTAAAAGATTTACTGATAATCAGCTTTTCAAAGCTAAGCAATAAGGTTGGTAAAATTAAAAGATTACCAATCATCGCGATGACCAGAGTAATGCTAACCAAAATGCCTAAAGCTACAATGCCGCCAAAACTAGAAGCGGTAAATACGCTAAAGCCGAAAAATAATACAATGGAGGTGTAGAACATGCTTACCCCCGTTTCACGTATCGCCAGCAGCACGGACTGCCCAATATTGTAACGGGTGTTTTTAAGTTCTTGCCGATACTTAGCTAAAAAGTGGATGGTATCATCAATGCTTATCCCGAAGGCTACGCTAAAAACCAAAATAGTAGAAGGTTTTAGCGGAATTCCGAAATAGCCCATAATCCCCGCTGTCACAATAAGCGGGAAGATATTAGGCACAAGTGAAACCAAGACCATTGTAAAAGAGCGGAAGATAAAAGCCATTACCAAAGCAATTACCGCAATGGCCAAACTGAGACTGACCAATAAGTTTTTAATGAGATATGTGGTGCCTTTTTGAAAAACTACCCACGCACCGGTAACGGTTACATCGTATCTTTCTTTAGGGAAGTTTTTAGCGATAGATGCAAAAACGGCTTCCTTTAAATAAGCACTTTCTTCCTTGCCCATGTCTTTAACTTGCATGGTAACACGAGTGTAGCGGGCCGTGCTATCGGCCAATGAACTGAGTAAATTAGACTGTTTGTCTTTGGCCCCTTTCGGGAGATAGCTAGCAATAAAATTTCTTTCTTGACTGGTAGGTAATTCGTAAAAACTAGAATCGCCGCGATAATAGGCTTGTTTGGCAAACTTTAAACCATCTACTATTGATAAGGACCTGCTTATCCCTTCTACTTGATCTAAATCACTTTGCAGACGATCGATGCGTTTTAAAGTGGAATTTTTATAAATGGCGTTTGCTTTGCGCGTATCAATTACCAACTCTAAAGGAACCATGCCATTAAACTCACGCTCCAAGAAATGTAAATCTTTATAAACGGGATCACTCTTTTTAAATTCCTCGCTTAAATTTCCCGTGGTGTATATTTTACTAACTCCAAATAACGCTACGGCTAGGATAAGAATTAAGCAGGAATACACCCACTTGCGGTGGTACATGGTAGTATGAATCAGCCAATTGATAAAACCTTTTACCCATTTTTGCTCTAAGTGGTTATAGTGTCGTTGCTTGGGCGCACGGGCAAAACTATAGTAGATAGGAATCACGATAATGGAAATCACAAAAACCATCATTACGTTTATAGAAGCCACTACGCCAAATTCTTTTAAGATAACGCTGTTGGTTAGTATCAGGGCGGCAAAACCCATGGCGGTAGTAATATTGGTAAGTAGGGTGGCTGCGCCAATTTTGCGAATTACCCTTTGGAGAGCGAGGATGCGGTTGCCATGATTTTTATATTCCGCATGGTATTTATTAATGAGGAAGATACAATTGGGGACCCCAATAACAATTACTAAAGAGGGAATTAAGGAAGACAGCATAGAGATTTCGTAGTTGAGTACCGAAATCAGGCCGAAGGACCAAAAAACACCTAAGACCACCACTCCAATAGAAATTAGCGTAGCGCGGAAACTGCGTAAAAAGGCATATAATATTAACCCAGTAACCAGCAGGGCTAGGCCTACGAGCATGAATATTTCTTGGCCAATAGTTTTTGTGTTAGCCATGCGGATATGGGGCAGTCCGCTAATTTTAATATCTTGTCCCAGCTCAATTTCCTCTTGCGCTACCGTCTGCTTAATACCTTCAATAATGCGGACAATGTTTTTATCGTAAAGCTGCTCGGGGTCTAGCTGCACCAGCATTAGTGGTACTTGCCGGTTTTCGCTACGCAATAAGCCGCGGTAAAAGGGGAGGGCATTGTAGACGGCACGAATGGAGTCAAACTTACCCGCTGCTAAAGAGGGGGCCAGTGAACTGTATACCAAGCTCTGGGCGCTATCGTCACGCGCTAAATTAAGGGCGTTGGTGGGAGAGAGAATATTGGCAACACCATTAATTTCGAGTAGGCTCGTCTCTAAACGATGCCATGTTTCATAGTTCGTAGGTTCAAAAACGTCGAAGCTGTCAATGGCTATAACTACCGTGTTGCCAACCTGATTAAAGCGCTCGCGGAAAACATCGTAGTCTACTTGAGCGGTATCGGTTTTAGGTAAGAGCCGTGAGAATTTGAAGCTGATATTTACGAATTGCCCCTGATATGCCATAAAAAAGCTCAGCAAAAGCAGAATGCTGAGCATGGTAATTCGATTACGAAGAATGAGACGGGCTATAAATGTAAACATGCTCCTTAATGCTGGCGCTAAATTTGGGCAAAACTAAGAATTCTCAAGCGGTCAGCGCTTTAATTTTTCAGAGCATTGGCAATTGTGCCTATCTAAGGGACTTGGCAGCCCTAAAAAACAAATTTCAAAGTAAGTTTAATCGCCAAGTTATCAATAGGTTCTGGTAAGCTTTGAGCGCCATAACGATAGTAAAAGCCCACACCCACTCCGCTAAAGAAACTAGTGTATAGGCGATTTAATTCTAGGCCTGATTCAAAATAAGGTTGTCTTAAGGTTTTGGTACTGATGTTTTGGTGCTTCTCAGGCGAGCGAAGGTTTCCTATCGCCATGCGGTTTACAATTTCGATATGAGGCGCAAATTTCTTCCGTTTAAAAAGCAGACTTTTAAAGTCTTGGCGCCACATTAATTCTAAATATTCATCATTTAAGAACTCGTTGAAGGCCATGGTTTCAAATGAGTTGCGATCGGCAGTTAATAAGCGACCGGAAAAAACTTCACCAGGGAAACCATTGCTACTGCCGGTAAAGAGCTTTGCTGCGGGTAGATCTTGCCAGCTTTTAGCCCCTTCAATTTTAAAGCTGCTCTCGCCAAAGCGTAGAGTCATTTTTTTATACTCGGCTCTAAACTGAAGGATGTCGTAATTATATTCACTGTTGTAAATGCCCGCCAAACCACGATTATAGCTCAACCAAAAAATAGGGTAACCACTTTCTAAGGTCATTTGGCCAAATGGTGTTTCGGCTATTTTTTCCTTGGGAGCATAGCGCATGGTGGCTCTAAGCTCTGCGTAGTCTGTGGTATTTTGAGCTAGGGCATTATCACTAGCGAGGTATTGATACTTTCCTAAGGTTTCGCGTCTCTCGTAATTAGCACTAAGCTTCAAATTAAGGCCGGGAATTATATTTTGACTCAGTCCATAATAAGCGCGGCGCACATAATCCCATTGGTTAAGGTAAAGCCGGCGATAATTATTTTCAATTATAGAAGGTCTCTCGATAGAGGGAATGGAGAGGGCGCTAGTTTCAAAAATCTCGTCTTGAAAACCGATCCATGTTTTTAAGCTACTAGCCTTATTAAGGTCAACTTCGGCCTCGTATTTCTGTTTCCAAAGTTGGTCTTTAAAACCGTAAGCTCCCGCGGCTCTTAAACGAAAGTGAGAGGAGAGCTTTTCATTGGTTTCAACTCCTAAACCCAGTCGGAAGCCCTCCGCATCGTTGTAATTAATGAATTTATTAATGTCAAAATTCAACCACTTATAAGGAATGTAGCCGCGACTTACTGTAATTAATATTTTCAGGTTCCTTTCGAAGTCTTCCGCTTCGGAAACGCTATCAATAAAGGTGTAGGTATTATTTTCTAAGCTGTCTAAATCACCGCCTCTAAAAGCAAATAAAAGGCTGTCAGCAAATTCGCTCGATTCTTCATCGATGCTTATCTCTGCTAAGGAAATATCTTTACTATTTAATTGAGGGTCAAGGTTTATATCGGTAATTTTCCGACGTAAGATGGCTTTAGGCGCTATGCCATTTACCTGCACAGTACCTAATGCGATATCAGCTTCAAAAGAAACGGGGAACCATTTATGCTTTCCAAAAGATTGGTATTCTTGGCGAATGGAGATAGGTGTATTCTCGGCTTCCGCGGGTAAAGCCCTAACATTTACAATAGCCCAATCCCCAGAATGTAGAGATATTGCACCTTGTAAACCTTTAAAACCTTTATTGAGTCGAGGTCTAAAACTTATGGTAAAAATAGTGTCACCGCTTTCCGTGAAAAGACTGTCTTCCATTAAGAAGAGATAGCGGCTGGTACTACCTTTGCTAATGGGGTTTAGGTATTTTTCATCTCCAATGCCAATAAAATTTCCGTAGAATGAAAAGCTTTGTAACTGGGTAACAATTAGGGCAAACATGGGGCTCTTAAAGCCTGATGTGCGCTGGGCCAGAACCTTCTCATTGTCGCGGGGCTTTTTTACTTTTCGCTCGGTAAGAGTTTCCATAAAAAAGAGATGCTTGCTCGTAAAAAACTGCTTCATTTGAAAGTTAGAGCTGTCCACACGCACTATCGTATCTTTCTGTCCAGAGGCAAGGCTATCAATGCGGTCAGAAAGGTTTATGGTATCAATTTTAGGGTCTAAACTGTCTACATTAAAAGTAACCCAAAACTTACTGTAGCTATAGTAGCTGAAGCTTTCCAGTTTTTCGGGGTCATTGAGATCTTTATTGGCTACCGCATTTTTAATCAGTCGGTGAGCGGGATTAAGTCCAGGCATTACCGTTACTTCTTCTAGCGCCGTGCTTTTTTCTTTTAAAACTATAATAAGGGGTGTTTTTTTTAGGCTTTCGCCTGAAAGGGTTTCAGTTTCAAATCCGATATAGGAAAATTGTAAACTAGTAATATCGCCCTCTTCATTATTGAACTGGAAGTTGCCATCTAAGTCTCCGGAAGTACCGCGTCTTTCATCATTGATGCTAATGTTTACGAAAGGCAATCCCTTGCCTTGTTCGTCTACCACGCGACCTTTAATTTTTTGCGCCGATAGGCTGTGGAATGCTAGGAGGAAGCAAAGTAGGGTAGAGAAAAAGTACTTCATATCAGGATGACACTTTTAAGGATGTCAGGGTTGCATAGCGGTTTAAAATAAAAAAGCCCATTCATTTGACTGAATGGGCTCTAAAATTACATTTTAATTGGCTCAAACGAAATCATAAATTCGCTTTTGCTTATAAGGTTCCGCGACTTCCTTGTTCTCTTTCAATCGCTTCAAATAAGGCTTTAAAGTTTCCTTTACCAAAGCTCTTAGCACCTTTACGTTGAATAATTTCAAAGAATAGCGTAGGTCTATCCGCCACAGGTTTGGTGAAAAGCTGTAATAAATAACCTTCATCGTCGCGGTCTACTAAAATACCGCGTTGGCTTAATTCGCCAATTTCTTCATCGATATCTCCTACACGATCCAATAAATCATCATAGTAACTATCGGGAACATAAAGGAATTCTACCCCGTAATCTTTGAGACGGTCTACCGTCTCAAAAATATTATTAGTGGCCACCGCAATATGCTGTACTCCGGAACCTTGGTAAAAATCTATATACTCTTCAATCTGACTTTTCTTTTTGCCTTTTGCCGGCTCGTTAATGGGGAATTTAATTCTACCGTTTCCGTTGGTCATTACCTTACTCATAAGAGCGGTAAATTCGGTTGAAATATCTTTATCATCAAAGGATACCAATTGCGCAAAGCCCATAACTTTAGCGTAAAAGTCAACCCATTTATTCATCTCGCCCCAGCCTACATTGCCTACCATGTGGTCGATGTATTTTAAGCCCGCTTCGCTCGGGTTGTAATGGCTTTCCCATTTTTTAAAGCCCGGCATAAAAACACCGGTATAATTGCTACGGTCTACAAAAATGTGTACCGTATCGCCGTAGGTTTTGATTCCGCTTAAAGTTACGCTGCCATTTTCATCTTCAAGGCTATAAGGCTCGAAGGAAGCCTCGGCGCCACGTTTCGTGGTTTCTTGATAACTCTTCTTGGCATCGTCTACCCACAAAGCAACGTTTTTTACACCGTCGCCGTGTTTTTCAAGATGCTCGTTAATTGGGCCACCAGGTCCTAGTGGAGAGGTAATTACCAAGCGGATTTTATCCTGCTCTAAAACGTAAGATACGCGATCTTTCATGCCTGTTTCCAATCCGGCGTAAGCCAGAGACTGAAAACCGAAAGCAGTTTTATAAAAGTGAACGGTTTGCTTGGCATTACCTACGTAAAGTTCTACGTAATCGGTGCCATTAAGAGGGAGAAAGTCTTCGGCCTCTAAAAATTCTTTCTTCAGTTTAAGTGAAGTTGTATCGTGAGTGGTTTCCATAAAAGCTGTTTTTGCAAAAGTATAATTCTAAAAATGGTTAGCTTAATCTTCTAACCAGCTTAAATGATAATTTTCTAATTCCATGTCTAAAGCGGCTTGAGTAACCTGTAATGGCGCAAAGGTGTCAACCATAACGGCAAGCTCGCCTGTTTCTTTTTTACCTACACTGCGCTCATATGCACCAGGGTGCGGACCATGAGGCAATCCTGCAGGATGTAGACTAATAAAGCCTTTATCTACGTGGTTGCGACTCATAAAATCACCGTCTACATAGTAAAGCACTTCGTCGCTATCAATATTACTGTGATTGTAAGGAGCCGGAATGGACTCTGGATGGTAATCGTATAAACGTGGACAGAAAGAGCAAACTACAAAACGTGCGCTTTCAAAAGTTTGGTGAACGGGCGGTGGTTGGTGGATGCGGCCTGTAATTGGTTCAAAGTCTCGGATATTAAAGGCATAAGGATAATTATAGCCATCCCAACCCACTACATCAAAAGGATGGGAAGCATAAACCATTTCGTGTAAAATGCCTTCCTTTTTTAATTTAATAAGGAACTCTCCTTTTTCATCTATCGGCTCTAAAGTTTCGGGCTGACGGATGTCGCGTTCACAAAAGGGACTGTGCTCTAGCATCTGCCCGAAGTGATTGCGGTACCTTTTAGGGGTATAAAGGGGTTGATAAGAATCGAGTATAAAAAGACGATTGGCTTCATCATCAAAATGCATTTGATAAATCATTCCACGCGGAATAACCAAGTAATCGCCTGGTCCGAAGGGTAAATTTCCCAAAAGGGTTTTTAAAGTTCCCGTTCCTTGATGCACGAAAATCATTTCGTCCGCATCGCCGTTTTTGTAAAAGTATTCGGTCTGACTCTTAGTAGGAGCCGCCAGTGAAATGTGTACGTCGCTATTGAAAAGTACCGTGGTACGGCTTTTTAAATAATCGGCTTCAGGCTTTACCTTAAAACCTTCCAGCATGCGGCTGTTGATATTGTGCTTCACGGCTGCTTTGGGGTTTAAATCGATGGACTTGCCAATAGACTTAACCATGGTAGGACGATGAAGATGATAAAGGAGAGAAGACATTCCGCTGAAGCCCTCGGTGCCGAAAAGTTGCTCGTAGTGTAAGTCGCCGTTTTCCTTTTTAAAGGTAGTATGGCGTTTATGAGGGAACTTTCCTAGTTTATGATAAAATGGCATCTATAAATGTGTTTTTGAGAGGTTCAAAATAAAGAGATTGAAGTTAGGAAAAAAAGAACATTTGTCAGTTTTCTTCCGAATGTAAATCGCCCCATTTACGGTGACTGTGAAAACGTTTGCGAATTTCGCGTCCTGCTCTGCGGACTTTTTGTTCTTCTGGCGCGAGGTGTACTTCGCTCTGGCATTCGGTGGAACAACATTTTTCGTATTTCTCGGCACACACAGGGCACTGAATGAATAGCAAGTTGCAAGCAACATTGGCGCAGTTTACGTGGCTGTCGCATTTGGCACCGCACTGATGACAATGCGAAATAATATCCTCGGAAATACTCTCTCCTAAACGTTCGTCAAATACAAAGTTTTTACCGTGAAACTTATTAGGTAATGCGCGGGTTTTTATCTGGCGGGCGTAGTCGATTATGCCACCATGCAATTGGTTTACATCGTTAAAGCCGTGGTGCTTTAAAAAAGCGGAGGTCTTTTCACAGCGAATTCCACCGGTACAATAGAGCAGTACTTTGTCGTTTTCCTTGCCGTTTAGTTTTTTCAAAACTTCGGGCAATTCATCGCGAAAGGTTTCGGCATCGGGTAAAATGGAGTTTTCAAAATGACCAATCTCACTTTCGTAGTGATTGCGCATATCTACTACAATCGCTCCTTCCTCCATCGCCTGGTTCCAAGCTTCGGCATCAAGATGTGTTCCTACGTCGGTAACATCGTAAGAGTCATCGGGTAAACCATCGGCTACAATGCGGTTACGAACTTTTACGGTAAGCTTGATAAAAGATTTACCATCGTCTTCCACCGCCACTTTAAAGGGGATATCTTTAAACTCAGGATGCTGATATAATTTGCTTTTAAATTCTTCCCAGTGCTGTTCGGGAACGTTCATTTGTGCATTAATGCCTTCGCGAGCGATATAAACCCGACCTAAGCAATTGAGCTCAGACCACTCTTTAAAAAGACGATCGCGCAGTTCTTGCGGATCTTTAATAATAATGTATTTGTAAAAAGAAAGAGTAATACGCTTAAAGTCTTCGGCCTGAAGACGTGCTTCTAGCTCTGCGCGACCAAAGCGATTGATTAGTTCCTTTTTACCAGCATTCGGATCCATGCAAATGAATTTTGGACTGCAAAAGTACTTAAACCCAAAAGTCTAGTTATGATAATTGTCATTTAGTATGCTTTTTAGCGGGCTAATAACTAGTAAAACTTAATTTCGCCAAGCAGAATAGCAAAGCTATATTATGGATTACGCATTTAACGAGATTGAGAAGAAGTGGCGCGCTTATTGGGCCGCCCAAAAAACCTTCGCCGCGAAGGAAGATAGTGATAAACCGAAGTTTTACGCTCTCGATATGTTTCCCTACCCCTCGGGAGCAGGCTTACACGTTGGGCATCCGCTCGGTTATATTGCTTCCGATATTGTGGCTCGTTACAAGCGACACCAAGGTTTTAACGTTCTGCACCCAATGGGTTACGATTCTTTTGGCCTGCCGGCAGAGCAATATGCCATTCAAACTGGTCAGCACCCAGCAGTAACTACCGAAGAAAATATTAAACGCTACCGCGAGCAACTCGATCAAATTGGTTTTTCCTTTGATTGGGACCGTGAGGTGCGCACTTCTAACCCAGATTTTTACCGCTGGACGCAGTGGATATTTTTACAACTATTTGATAGTTGGTACGATGAGGCAGCGCAACAAGCTAAACCGATAGAAGAGCTGCTTTGGCATCTACATAAGTATGGAACAGAAGATTTACACGCAACAGCGGGTGAAGCAATAGATATTACCCCCGAAGAGTGGGAAGGTTTTGATGAGAAAGTACGCGAGCAAATTCTGCAAAATTACCGCTTGGCCTATCGCAGTGAAAGCACAGTAAACTGGTGTCCGGCTCTCGGAACAGTTTTAGCCAATGATGAGGTTAAAGATGGCCTCAGCGAACGCGGCGGTCACCCGGTGGTGCAAAAGAAAATGATGCAGTGGAGTATGCGTATTACCGCTTATGCAGAAAGGTTATTAGCGGGTTTAGACACCATTGACTGGACAGATTCACTTAAAGATGCCCAACGCAATTGGATTGGTCGTTCCGAGGGAGCGCTTTTAAGCTTCGCGCTAGATGGCCACCAAGATAAAATTCAGGTTTTTAGCACCCGTCCCGACACTATTTTTGGCGCCACCTTTATGGTTTTAGCGCCCGAACATTATTTAGTGGATGAAATTACTACCTCAGAGCAAAATTCTGAGGTAAAGGCCTATCAAGAGCAAGCCGCCCGCAAGTCGGAGCGCGATCGCTTAACCGAGGTAAAAACGGTAAGTGGTGCTTTTACCGGTGCTTATGCTTTACACCCCTTTAGTGGTAAAAAAGTACCTATTTGGATTGGTGATTATGTGTTGGCTTCGTACGGAACTGGCGCGGTTATGGCCGTCCCCGCGCACGATAGTCGCGATTGGGCTTTTGCCAATCACTTCAATATTCCGATTGTGGAGGTAGTGACAGGGGGCAATATTAAAGAAGCTTCCTACGATGCAAAATCGGGCAAGCTGGTTAACAGTGATTTCTTAAATGGTCTAGAAGTTAAAGAAGCAATTGGTAAAGCCATTGCTGCGGTGGAGGAAAATGAGATAGGGGAAGCGCAAATTAATTTCCGCTTACGCGATGCCGTTTTTGGTCGTCAGCGTTATTGGGGTGAGCCCATTCCTATTTATTTTAAGGATGGTTTGCCTAGAAGAGTAAAAGAGGAACATTTACCTTTAAACTTGCCTTCGGTTGATGCCTTCTTGCCGACCGAAGACGGGGAGCCTCCTTTGGCTCGTGCAAAAAAATGGTCTTATCACCCCGACAAGGGTGTGGTGAGCGCGGAAGAAGGTTATCCTTTGGAAACTACTACCATGCCTGGCTGGGCGGGTAGTTCTTGGTACGACTTACGTTATATGGATGCCCAAAATGAGGAAGTTTTGGTGTCGGAAGAAAAAGCCGATTACTGGCGTGATGTGGACTTGTACATCGGTGGTAACGAGCATGCTACTGGTCATTTATTATATACGCGCTTTTGGCATAAGTTTTTGAAAGACCGCGGTATAGTAAAAGAGGAAGAGCCTTTCAAGAAGTTGATTAACCAAGGGATGATTTTGGGTTATTCGGCTTTCGCTTATCGCGTAGAAGGGGAAAACACTTTTGTATCGGCCGAACTGGCTGATCAATATCCTTGCAAAAAAATTCACGTGGATGTTAATATGGTGAATGCTTCTGATGAGCTTGATACGGAAGCTTTCAAAGCTTGGCGCGATGACTTAGCCTCGGCTAAACTCATCTTCGATGGTGCTTTTAAAGTCACTCGCGAGGTAGAAAAAATGTCGAAGTCCAAATTTAATGTGGTTAATCCCGATGATATTATTGCCCAATACGGTGCCGATACTTTGCGTCTTTACGAAATGTTTCTCGGTCCTTTAGAGCAGAGTAAGCCTTGGAATACCGCCGGTATTAGTGGCGTCCATAACTTCTTGCGTAAGCTTTGGCGACTTTATTTCAAGGAGGGAGAGCTTACTTTAAGCGAGGAAAAACCCGATGAGAAAGAGTTGAAAGTGCTGCACACTCTGATTAAAAAAGTGAATGAAGACATTAATAACTTTAGTTTTAATACTACCGTTAGTGCCTTTATGATTGCGGTAAACGGCTTAACCGATTTGAAGTGCAACAAGCGCGGAGTGTTAGAAACATTACCGATACTTATTTCGCCCTTTGCGCCTCATATTGCCGAAGAGCTTTGGAATAGATTAGGTCATACAAGTAGCATTGCTTACGCAGATTTTCCCCAACATGAAGAGAAATTTTTAACCGAAAGCAATCATAATTACCCAGTTTCTTTTAATGGTAAAATGCGCTTCACGCACCAGCTACCGCTAGATTTAAACAAGGAGGAGATTGAAAAGGCCATAATGGCTTTAGAGCGAACCCAGCAATACTTAGAAGGTAAAACCATTCGCAAAGTGATTATTGTACCCGGCAAAATTGTAAATATTGTAGCAAGTTGAATGGTGTTAAATAGCAGCTTTGTGCACAAGGTGGCTAGGAATTGATTAAATTCACATTTCTAATGCGTCCCGGTGCCCCCTCCATATTGCCAAAAAAAGAAAAGAAGAAGAAGTCTGGAAAAAAGACCATGCTCATTCGCGATGCTTTTGGTTTTCTATTTAAATCTGCGGGGCTAATTTTATGGTTTGTCGTTTTTTTGTTGGCCTTATTAGAGATTAAGCGCTATTACAATATCGATTTAATTCCTGGTTACGACAGTTCGGTAGATGATATTTATGGAGCAGCACGCGGAACCCTTTCTGAACTTTTTGGCGAATAGGCAATGCAATTACTGGCACTGCGTTTGTAATGTTGATTGAAAGTCCCCTCATGAAAAGTCTTTTACTTTTATCTATTGCGGCACTAAGCTTTGTCCCGCTTTCGCAAGATGAGTCTGCTGATAGTTTAGCTACTATCGACAATCTGCGTAATCTCCAGTCTAATTCATTTAGGGTAGGAGAGAAATTGAGTTATTCCATTAGTTATGGTTTTATTGATGCGGGCGAGGCCACTATTAGTGTGAAAGAAATCACCAAAAAGGCTGGTCGTCCCGTTTATCATGCCGTAGGCTTGGGCCGCTCCGTAGGTATGGCCGAATGGTTTTTTAAAACGCGTGATCGCTACGAGTCTTTTATAGATACTGAGGCCATTGTTCCCTGGGAGTTTATTCGCGATGTGAACGAAGGCGGACATATTATTAAGCGACATCTAATTTTTGATCAGTATCAACAAAAGGTGGTAGATAGAGAAGCCCCTCATAAAGGAGAGTTTAGCTTCGAGCCCTATGCCCAAGATATGTTAAGCGCTTTTTATTACGCCCGCAGTATTAATACCGATATCCTTAAGCCAGGTGACATGATAAGCTTTAATATGTTTCTTGATCACGAGCAGTTTCCTTTTAAACTGCACTACTTGGGCAAGGAAATGGTTAAAACCGATAAGGGTAAGCTACAGTGCTTAAAGTTGAAACCCAGCCTACAAGAGGGTCGTATTTTCGATGAAAATGAAGGAATGACTATTTATGTTAGCGATGACCTAAATAAGGTTCCAGTTTTAATTGAAAGCCAACTGGTGGTGGGTAGTATCAAGGTTAAGTTGGTTAACACAGAGAACCTAATCCGTCCCCTAAGCTATCGTTAAACAAATTCTATTTAGATACCTTTGAGCTCCTAATATTCGTGATAATGCCTAAGAAAGTTCCGGTTGGTCCAGAAATTCAAGAACGATTAGATCAATTAGCTGATAAGTATCAAGCTAGTGGTCAAGAGTTACTGGATTTTTTAGATGGCCTTTTATACCAAGATTATAATACCTACTGGGATTATATTCACCTCGATACCTTATTAAGTCTACAGAATCCCGTTACTGATATGCCTGATGAAGAGATCTTTATCATGTATCATCAGATCACGGAATTGTATTTCAAACTTTCTTTACACGAGCTAAACCAGCTAGCCACGACAGAAGAACTTAGTGCGGAGAAGTTTACTATTAAACTCGGTAGAATTAATCGCTACTTTGAGGCTCTTACCCACTCTTTTGCAGTGATGATGGATGGTATGGACCGCCATCAGTTTCTAAAATTCCGCATGTCTCTTATTCCCGCAAGTGGCTTTCAGTCCGTACAATATAGGCTGATTGAGCTTTGTGCTACGGACATGGTTAACCTAGTGGATCAAGAGATTCGCCCTTCTTTTATAGGTAAGAAGAAGACGGTTGAGGAAATGTACCAATATATTTACTGGAAAAAAGGCGCTACCATTGCTGAAACTGGTACCAAAACGCTAACCTTAAAGCAGTTCGAGTTAAAATACACACAGAAAATTATTCGTCACGCTAAGGATTTTAGTGATAAAAATATTTGGCAACTTTACTTAAAACTAAAGCCTGAGGATCAAGGAAATCAAGCTTTAAAAGATCAATTAAGACTGCTAGATCTCAATGTAAATGTTCTTTGGCCCTTACAGCATTATAAAACCTCGGTAGTTTATTTGGCCCGCAGACCGGCTGATGTTCGCGCTACAGGCGGAACCAACTGGCAAAAGTATTTACCGCCACGTTTTCAAAAACGCATCTTTTATCCAGACCTATGGAGTGATACTGAAAAAGAGGAGTGGGGTAAGTCTTGGGTGAACCAAGTTTTAGATGAAGTGAGGAATTCCTAAGATTTAAATAATTTAGATAATATTTTGTGATTCAGCTCGTTTGGTTGTAAGAGCAAATGTATATTTGCGCCCAATTTGCAAACCACTCAATTAAGTATGAATCAAAAGCTCAAAATCGCATTAGCTTTTTTAGTGCTGATCATTCCCTTGGTAATTTTAAATAACCTAGGCCTTTTCGATCGCTTTGTTAAGGATGACAGTACCACGATTCTCGAAGAAAGTATAAAAGAGGAGGAAGCCATTCCTACCCTTAGTGCTACTAAATTCGGCATTCCTGTAGACTCCTTTAATGTAGTTGAATCAGTAGTTGAGCGTGGTGAAAGTTTTGGAAACATTCTATTAAATTTTGGCGTAGACTATGCCACTATTCATAAAGTAGCCACCGAGTTCAAAGACGTATTTGATGTTCGCTCTTTGCGTTCAGGTAAGCCCTACGCACTTTTCTGCGATAAGAAGGATACCAATGTTGCTCGTTATATGGTTTATCAAGCATCCGCTATAAACTATGTGGTTTTTGATTTAAGCGATAGTGTTAATGTTTATCGCGGCGAAGAAGAGGTAAAGGTGGTAACCAAAGGAATTAGTGGTCTTATCAATTCATCCCTTTACCAGAGCTTATTAGAAAAAGGTGGTTCTCCCGCCTTAGTGATAGAGCTTTCGAAAGTATATGCTTGGACCATTGACTTTTTCCGGATTCAGCCAGGCGATTATTTTAAATTGATTTACGAAGAACGTTTTATTAATGATACGGTTTCGGTGGGCATTGGTCGTATTCTCGCGGCTGACTTTAACCACAATGACCGCTCTTTTTATTCTTTCTATTACGATAACGATAGCACCTACCGCGATTATTTCGATGAGAAGGGTCGCTCCTTACGCAAGGCTTTCTTGAAAGCACCATTAGATTTCTTTAGAATTTCATCGCGCTTTAATCGCAATCGTTTTCACCCAGTTCTAAAGCGCGTAAAACCGCATTTAGGAACCGACTATGCTGCGGCTCACGGTACACCCATTATGTCTACCGCAGACGGAGAAGTTATTGCAGCTGCCTATACCAGAGGCAATGGTAACTATGTAAAAGTTCGTCATAATAGCACCTACACCACGCAATATTTACACATGAGTAAATTTGTAAAGGGAATTAGAAAAGGCACACGCGTAAGACAAGGAGACGTAATTGGCTACGTTGGTAGTACCGGACTAGCGACGGGACCGCATGTATGTTACCGCTTCTGGGTAAACGGCCAACAAGTAGATCCTTTACGTCAGGACCTGCCTGAGGCAGAGCCGATTAGCGATGATTTTATGCCTGAGTTTAAAGCAGAAATGCTTGAACTAAAGAAAAGAGTGGACGCTTTACCTATCTTGAAAAAAGAGGAAAACCCAGCGGTTCACTTGGCTTCGGCCCTAGATTAATTTCTTGGTATAATTTTAGGCTAGATTTCTATTCTGAGTCTTTTCCTAGGCCCTATTTGTTTACAATCGTGCTGCTGGCTTGATCTACACTCATTACCACTAAGTCGGCAATGTTAACGTGGTAAGGCCTGCTACAAACAAAGTAAAGTATATCAGCTAAGTCTTCTGCCTGTAAAGGTCTGAAACCTTGGTACACTTGCGAAGCCTTTTCAGTATCTCCTTTAAAGCGCACTTCACTAAATTCAGTTTCTACCATACCAGGATGCACAGCACCAACTCTTACGCCTTCTTTATTAAGGTCTATGCGGAGGCCTTTGGTTAATGCGTCTACGGCATGTTTTGAGGCACAGTAAACGCCACCATTAGGATATACCTCCTTGGCGGCAGTAGAACCAATATTTATTATTTGGCCTTTGTTTTTTATTAAGCTCGGCAAGAGGGCTTTGCTTACATAAAGCAATCCCTTTACATTAATGTCCATCATCGCATCCCAATCGCTTACCTCTCCTTCCTGAATAGTACTTAGTCCATGCGCATTACCGGCATTGTTAATTAAAATATCGATACTGGAAAAGTCTTCTGGTAGAGCATTGATAGCATTTTCCACTGCTTTTCTATTGCGAACATCAAAGTTGAGAATATGCACATCAGTAATTTTACTCAGCTCTTCGGCCAAGCTTTGTAAGCGCTCTAAGCGTCTTCCGCATATGATTACTCTCATGCCTTCTTTGGCAAACCTTTGGGCAGTAGCTTTGCCAATACCGCTGGTTGCTCCACTAATAAGTGCTGTCTTCTTCATCGCTTTGTAGATTTGGGTTAAGCTAGATTTTCGCTGGGTTTAAGATCCAGCAATCTCAGCTGCAAGCTAACTTTATTACGGAAAATATTTTGCTCTAAATGGTAAAGAATAGAGACCTCTTTACCAGATTGTAGTGTTTCTAAATAATGCGCCATGCCGAAGCCAATACCATCCATTACAATTCCTGTATTAGGGTCCATAATACTTAACTTTAAGTGTTTTTGACCTTCACCCACCGCTCTGGAGCCTTCATTTAATAGTCCATCACTACGAAAGATAGGACTAAGATTATCGGGACCAAAGGGCGCAAATCGTTGGATGGTATTGTAAAAGTTTTGACTGAGCTCGTCTAGTGTTATTTGCAGATCGTAGGTGATATTTGGCAGCAACTGCTCGGGGCTAATGCTCTCGGAAACCACTTTTTCAAAATGAGTTTTAAACTCTTCATAGTGCTCCTCTTTTAAGGTCATGCCAGCGGCCGCAGGATGGCCACCAAATTGCTCGAGGATGTGATCGCATTGCAGCAGCGCTTGGTAAACATCAAAACCCGGTACAGTGCGGGCGGAACCCGCTAGTTTGTCGCCCGACTTGGTGAAAACAATGGTGGGGCGGTAGAAATTCTCAATTAAACGAGAGGCTACAATGCCAATTACTCCTTTATGCCAGCTGGGCTCATATACTACGGAAGTCTTGCGGTTCTCTTCTGCAAGATTTTGTATTTGGCGAATAGCCTTTTGTGTAATTGATTGGTCTAGGCTGCGTCTTTCGGTATTGTTCTGATTGATTTCCTGAGCGATACTCTCCACTATGCTTAGGTCTCGTCCACGCAATAACTCTACCGCGGTTTTACCATGCGCTAATCTGCCTGCCGCATTTATGCGTGGAGCAAGCATAAAAACCACATCATTAATATCTAAAGCACCACCTGTGGGTTTCGCAATTTTAATTAAAGCCGCTAAGCCAACACTGGGTTTTGAGTTGATTTGTTTTAAGCCAAAATGGGTGAGAATGCGATTTTCGCCGTTCATGGGAACAATGTCGGCGCCGATACTAACGGCTAATAGATCAAGGTAGGGTAGCCAGTGCGCGTCGTCTAAATCCCAATCGCGACAAAGAGCCTGAACCAATTTAAACCCCACCCCACAGCCACTTAAGCCTTTAAAGGGATAAAGGCAATCTTGCCTTTTTGGGTCTAAAACAGCAATGGCTTCGGGCAGGTTTTCGCCCGGTGTATGGTGATCGCAAATTATAAAGTCAATGTCTTTTGACTGAGCATAGGCCACTTTGTCATTTGCTTTAATACCGCAATCAAGCGCTATAATGAGGCTAATGCCTTGTTCTGCGGCAAAGTCAATACCTGCTTGTGAAATGCCGTAACCCTCTTTATAACGATCGGGTATATAGGTGATTATATCAGTATAATGTTTTTCAAGAAAGCCCGAGAAAAGCGCAACTGCCGTAGTGCCGTCCACGTCGTAATCGCCATAAACCATTATTTTTTCCTGGGAACTAATGGCTTGGTTTATTCGCTTTACTGCCACATCCATGTCCTTCATCAGAAAGGGATTATGGAGCTTCTGCAGATCAGGGTTAAAAAACCTTTCTGCCTCCGAGCGATTAGGAATATCTCTTTGTAAAAGTAGACTTAGAAATACTTCGGAAATAGGCAATTCCGCCTTAAAGATTTGTAGTGCGCTTTTATCCGCTTGAACACAGGGTTTCCAAAGATATTCTAATGGCATAATTTAGCTTTGCTGCGAATTTAAGCACAAGATAAAGGGTAAGAAAGCGAAGTGATTTACTAAGTGATTATAAATATAAGTCAACTGGTTAAATTGTCTTTTGCGTTAACTCTTTGGCTTACTTGAGATTTTATGACTCTTAATTTGTTCGTCGATGGAGTATTTATGTAATAACTGAAATACTTCATGTACCAAGTTCTCGTCGAGTTGTAAATTTTGCCCAAAACTTTTACGATTTTCTAAAACCTTAAACCAGCGTTTCATTTGGAAGATAGTTACTTGGTGGTCGTATTTAACCGGACCAATACTATTGGCTAAATCAATCCGCTTCTTTAAGAGTTTAAGAAGGTCTTCATCTACCGTATCAATTTCACTTCTTAATCTTTCTAATTGGCCAATAAAGCGTTTGTCATGAATTGCTTCTTCGCGGCGCTCTAGGCCCGTATATATCTTGGCAAGATCATCTGGTCTAAGTTGCTGCTCAGCGTCGCTTAGCGCTTTGTCTGGGTTTACATGAGACTCAATCATAAAGCCATCCATGCCCAAGTCTAATGCGCTCTGACAAACTTCAGCAATTAGTTCGCGTTTACCAGCGATGTGGCTGGGGTCGCAGATAACTTTAATTTCGGGAGCTAAACGTCTTAGTTCGAAGAATATCTCCCATTTAGGGTCATTTCTAAAAGGCTGACTTTGATAGGCGTAAAAACCACGATGAATAGCTGCTAATTTATTGAGTCCCGCTTTTTGAAAACGCTCTAAAGCACCTAGCCAGAGTTTTAATTCGGGGTGAATAGGGTTTTTTACAAATACAGGGATGTCAACTCCTTGTAAGGCATCGGCAATTTCTTGAACGTAAAAGGGATTAACCGTGGTGCGCGCACCAATCCACAACATGTCTATGTCTGCCTTTAAAGCTTGCTCCACGTGCTTAGCAGTAGCCACTTCGGTAATAACCGGTAAATTATTTTGCTGTCCCGCCTTTTTCAACCAAGCCAAAGCGGGCTGGCCAATACCTTCAAAAGAGCCAGGTTTGGTACGAGGTTTCCATACCCCACCTCTTAAGGCGCTAATTTGTTGGTTTTTCGCTAAGGCAGAAGCGGTACTAAGAACCTGTTCTTCACTCTCTACACTGCAGGGCCCTGCAATTAATAAAGGTTTTTCTTTAGCAGGAAGCCATTCCTCAATATCGCGTATAATCATAAGGGTCTATTACCTAGATATAATGCGGGAAAGTTATTTAGGTTCATGTAGTACCAATAATGGTAAAGAGCTGTGGTAGGCCAATTTATTAGTCATGCTGCGGTGAAATATACTTTCAAAGAATCCGTAGTTTTTATTGATCGCAGCAACAATATCAGCATTTTCCTTAGCAGCCTCTTTAGCGATAGCCTGCTCTACATTGTCGGCGCGGATAATGGTAAACTCATGCTGTACCTCTTTCAATACGGAGCTATAAAAATCGCGTGCTCCAGTAGGTACATTATTTTCTTTTTGTACATGCACAATGTCAATAGATGCTCCCACCATTTTCGCGAAGGCACTAAGGCGTTGTAGTGGTCTTTCCTTAACTTTAGGGTCTAGATCACTGGCAAATACAATGCGCTTTACTTCTTTTAAGTCAGCCTCTGGGGGTATAATTAAAACCGGCTTTTTGGTGTTTTGAATAACCGAGGCTGCATTAGAGCCAATCAGTACTTCTTCAATTCCACTAGCCCCCTTGGTCCCCATCACAACCAGGTCGATGTCATCCTTTTCCGAATGATCGTGGATTAAGCGAATTGGGTTACCCAAATTAACGATTGTCTTGAATGCCCCCGAATATTTAGCTTTCACCTTTTTTGAAAAGGCCTCCATATTCTTCTCGGCATTATCTTTCATTACTTCTAAAAGAGAAGTAGTCATGGAACGATCGGAGTAGGGGAGGTCGTAAGCATGTAAGATGCTTACAGTGCCCATATTGTAAGAGGCTAGCTTAAAGGCAATTTCACATGCTTTTTCCGCATTTTCTGAAAAGTCGGTAGGGAGTAAAATATTCATTTTAAGAGGTTTAGGGTGTTTTATCTTGTTTGAGAGTCTACACTTGCTAAAGTAATCATATTTACGATTTCTCGCACAGATGCACCAATTTGTAAAATATGAGCAGGTTTTTTAACCCCAATTAATAAGGGGCCTACTGCTTCAGCTGCTTCAAAGGATTGGAGCATTTTATAAGCAATATTTCCCGAAGCTAAATTGGGGAAAACGAAACCATTAACCTTATGGTCAACTAGTTCGCTAAAAGGAAAGTTCTCTTTTAATAGCTCACGGTCTAAAGCGAAATTAGCCTGCATTTCACCGTCTACTATCAAATCGGGATTTTCTTTATGTAATATTTTTAGAGCCTCCTCCATAATGCTGGGGGTACTTCCTCTATTACTGCCAAAATTACTGTAGTTAAGTAGAGCTATTTTAGGTTTAATATTAATCCTCTCGATAGACTCGGCTAACAAACGAGTAATTTGAACAACATCATCAACACTAGGCTCTTCGATTACGGTAGTGTCCGCAAAAAACATGGGTCCCCTTTTGGTAATCATGATATACATACCAGCAATGCGACTCAAGCCTTCTTTAGGGCCTAGTATTTTGAAAATAGGCTTAATTACTTCAGAATAACGCTTAGTAGTACCCGAAATAAAAGCATCAGCATGACCCATTTCAGTCATGGCTACTCCATAGTAGTTTCTATCACGCATGTATTTGCGTGCTTCGAAAAGTGTGATCCCTTTACGCTGACGCTTTTTAAAGAACATTTGTGCATACTCTTCGCGTTTATCGCTATCTTCTTGTGGGTCGATGATCGGTAAATGCGAAATATCTTCTAGGCCGTGCTCATTTATTAGCGCGTTGATACGCTCTTTATTACCTAATAATATTGGGTGAGCCAATCCTTCATCTACTGCAATTTGCGCGGCTTTTAGGGTCTTTAGCTGATCTCCTTCTGCCAAGACAATACGTTGCGGGTTAGTGCGCGCTTTTTCTTGTGCCAGACGGATAAACTTATCGTCACGTCCTAAGCGAGTCAAAAGCTGTTCTTTGTATTCGGCCCAGTCTTGGATGGGCTTCTGGGCCACACCGCTTTCCATAGCTGCTTTGGCTACGGCACTGGCAACCGTTACAATTAAACGCGGATCAAAAGGTTTAGGGATGATATAATCTTTGCCAAAACCTAAAGTGTCATCGTTATAAGCAAGGTTAACAATTTCAGGAACGGGTTCTTTTGCTAAGGCAGCAATTGCTTGCGCTGCTGCCAGCTTCATTTCTTCGTTAATCTTTTTAGCACGCACGTCTAGCGCTCCTCTAAAGATATAAGGGAATCCTAAGACATTATTTACCTGATTAGGGTTGTCACTGCGACCAGTAGCTACAATAACATCTTTTCTAGCAGCTTTAGCCTCGCGGTAACTTATCTCAGGGTCGGGATTTGCAAGAGCAAAAACAATAGGATCTTTAGCCATGCTTTTCACCATTTCTTGGCTAAGGACGCCTCCCACGGATAATCCGACAAACACATCAGCATCGACCAAAGCTTCACTTAATGTGTCGTGTTTGGTTTCGCGTACAAACTTTTGTTTTTCCTTATTTAAATTAGTACGACGGGTATTTAAAACCCCTTTGCTGTCGCACATTAAAAGGTTTTCGGGCTTTACGCCAGATGAGATAAATAGCTGTGTACAACTACTGGCAGCCGCACCGGCACCGTTAAAAACGACTTTTAAATCGGGTAGTTTTTTATTTACGCAATCGGCCGCATTCATTAGAGCCGCGGCAGTAATAATAGCCGTTCCATGCTGGTCATCATGCATTAAAGGTATATCCAGTTCTTCCTTTAAGCGTTGTTCAATATAAAAACAGTCGGGTGCTTTGATATCCTCTAAGTTAATGCCACCAAAAGTTGGTGCTAATGCTTTAACTGTTTGAATAAATAGTTCTGGATCTTTAGCGTCTAACTCAATGTCAAATACGTCAATGTCGGCGAATATTTTGAATAAAACACCTTTCCCTTCCATCACCGGTTTACTTGCCAGTGGGCCAATATCGCCTAATCCCAAAACCGCAGTACCATTGCTAATTACCGCTACTAAGTTGCCTTTGGCGGTATATTTATAAGCGTTTTCTTTATCCTTAGCAATTTCCAAACAAGGATCAGCCACACCGGGTGAATAAGCAATAGATAAATCTCTTTGCGAATTACTAGGCTTCGTTGGGATTACTTCAATTTTCCCTGGGCGTCCTTCTTGGTGGTAGGCGAGTATGTCTTTTTTTTTGATTTTTGCCGCCATAATATTTTCTTAATCGTTGGTTTTTAATTCTTTATCAGAATAAAAACTTATTGTTTGGGTAGCGTCGAGCGTGAATTTCTGCTACAGTTTCGTAGAGGCGATTTTTCAGATCCTCTAGGTTGTCTTTCTCTGTGGCTGAGATAAAGATAGCCTGTCTATCGGTGCGTGCAAACCAAGTTTTCTGCCACTGCTCTAAAGTGAAGTGACGATTATTTAATCGTGGGCTCAAATCGTCGGGGTCAACTTTTTCTGCTTGGTAGGCATCAATCTTGTTAAAGATCATGATTACCGGTTTATCAGTGCCGTCAATTTCTGCCACGGTACGATCTACAGTTTCTATATGCTCCTCAAAATTAGGATGCGAAATATCCACAACGTGCATTAAAACATCAGCCTCTCGTACCTCGTCTAAAGTAGATTTAAATGACTCTACCAGCTGAGTGGGGAGTTTGCGAATAAAACCTACCGTATCGCTCAGGAGGAAAGGTAGATTGTGAATTACCACTTTCCGCACCGTTGTGTCTAATGTAGCGAATAGTTTATTCTCTGCAAAAACTTCGGACTTACTTAAGAGATTCATAATAGTAGACTTACCCACATTGGTATAACCAACAAGAGCCACGCGTACCATACTTTCTCGATTACTGCGCTGGATGGACATTTGCTTGTCGATCTTATCCAGCTTCTTTTTAAGTAAGGTTATTTTATTGCGAATAATTCTTCTGTCCGTTTCAATTTCCCTTTCACCTGGACCCTTCATGCCGATACCACCTTTCTGTTTACTAAGGTGGGTCCACATATTGGTTAAGCGCGGTAATATGTACTGGTACTGTGCAAGTTCAACTTGAGTACTAGCGTAGGAGGTTTGAGCACGGCTCGCAAAGATATCGAGGATGAGGTTCGTCCTATCTAAAACCTTAATTTCAAATAAGCGTTCCACATTTTTCAATTGAGAGGGCGAAAGCTCATCATCAAAGATGGCCAAATCAATATCATGCTCCTTAATATAGGCGCTGATTTCGTCCATCTTACCTGAGCCCAAAAAGGTCTTAGGGTTGGGGCTGTCTAGTTTTTGACTAAACCTTTTGAGGCTGTCCGCGCCTGCGGTATCCGCTAAGAAGGCCAACTCGTCTAGGTATTCGCCCAGTCGTTCTTCGGTTTGAAATTGGGTAATAGCGCCGATTAAAATGGCTCTTTCACGACCTTCTTTCTTTTTTTTGATTTCTAGCATAAAATTAAGCTAGCCAAGTTTCCCAAGGAATTCTCGAGAGAATGAGAATAAGTGCAATTAGAAAACTTAGGCCTAGGGTTGCAAATTTTTTAGTGTTATTTTCTGTTCTTTTTGCTTTGGAATAAGCAAAAGTGATTAAGCCGATAGCAATAACCATTACGCTAATATGCTCTACCGCATAAAGTCGCAATGTCGGCTCTTTCATAAAGCCTTCAATTTTGGTATAGGCAAAACCCTTAGGCCCAATAAAGTAAAGAATTAGTCCAAATACTAATTGTAGGTGACTTAATATCAAAGTAACTAGACCAAGAATCTTGTCCAGCTTAGTAAACTCACTCTTGCCAATGTATTTCACTAAGTAAATAATGGTGCTTAGTACAAGTATGGGTAAGAGTAAATATGGTATAAAGGAATGGAGGTGTTGTAAGCCTGTTGTCATATTATTTCTTTTGCACAAAGATAATGACCTAAAGCTTGCTTACTACCAAATAGGCTCCTTAGCTCTTATTTTTTTCTAGAACAGTTTTCAGGGAATTCTCGATATAAGTCTGTTTGGCTTTATTGAGGAAGAAAATATCGAAATTTCGCAGCTTTTTATCACCGTTATAAGACTGAAGCGTTAAGGTAAGTTTACGTTTCAAAAAGCCACGCTCAATATTGTAATCGATCAGGATGTTTTTCGCAAACTCGTAGTGTTTGTGCTTTTGGCTTTCAAAAGGTCCGAAAATCAGACTTTTAGTATCAATATGTATAATCTCATACTCATCCTCATAAGAGAAGAAGGTCCACCGGGTAAGAGCCATTAAAGCTAACAAGGCAAAGCTAATTATTGCTAATTCGTGTTGCGGGAAAAGCTGAGATAGGCTACCGGGTAAAAAGCTTAATAGTATATCTACAAAAAAGGTGATGGTCAAGAATATGGCAAGCCACCACATATATGTGAAAAGAGTTTTGTTGCTTATCTTCATGGAGATTATTATCTCAGTAGATCTTTAGGTTTGAGACTAACAGTTATTGTTAGTCTAGAAGAATAACTAGGTATTTCGAATTCTTCCAAAACTCCCCCGAGTTGGAAATTGAAATAGCGGTGGTTAATTCTCCATCTTTCTCATATACGTAGCTTTCGGTCGAATGGTTTGAAAGTAGTTCTACTTTTTCCCTGCCGCCTTCAATGGGGATACTATTTGTCTCTCTAATATCGATTTGCGTGAAGTACTCTTTGTTGAAATCGTCAGCAATGGTTTCGGTTCTTCCAATACCAATAAAGCCACCTTCCTTATTTACAATCCCCGCCTCTTTCAATTCTTTAAAGGTACCAATGGTATAGTAGGCCGCATTTATAGCTTCAGTTTGGTTTTCAATTAACCGGCGTTGTGCCAAGCTTGCCTCAGTTAGAATGCCGACTTTAGAATTAAGTTGGTCCATTTTAAAGTTTAGGTTAGCTAGGTCATCTTTAAGCACAAGAATTTGTTCATCCTTCGCTTCAATTTGACGATTCAGGTTTTCAACCATCTTCAGATACTTCTTACTTTCACTCTTGCTGCTACCCAATTTTTTCTTGAGATCAGCAATAAGCTCTTTATTTTTCTCGATGATATCGTTAATTGCTTCAATATCTTCTAAGATTTGCTCACGGGCAACCTGAGCATTCTCTAGTCCTTCTTCACGGGCAATGCGTATAGACTCTTCCCGCTCTCTGATGGATTTTAAATTTGCTTGTACTTGCGCAAAGGTTCCAGCAAAATCATCTAAGTCTTGATCTTTTTCTAAATCTTGTGATTTTAATTCCTCAAGCTCTTGTTTCAGAGCGGCATTCTCTTTTTTTATATCATTATTACATGCACCCATGGTGATTGTGAGAATGATAAATGCTAAGATTCGTTTCATAATTTTGATTTATTGACCTTTCAAAGTTGAAATATAACTAATTAATCCTTTAGTACTACTGTCTTTGTCGCTTTCTCCACCATTTTGGAGTAATGGTAAAATTGTATTGGCAAGCTGTTTTCCGAGTTCAACTCCCCATTGATCAAAAGAAAAAATGTTCCAGACGATTCCTTGTACAAGGATTTTATGCTCGTAAGCCGCAATAAGTTTACCTAAATTCTCAGGACTTAAAATATCACCAACAATTGAGGTAGTTGGTTTGTTGCCTTCAAAAACTTTAAAAGGACTTAAAGCAGCAATTTCTTCCTGACTTTTCCCAGCAGCCTGAAGTTCTTCTTCTACCTCTTCTTTAGTTTTACCAACCATCAGTGCCTCAGTTTGCGCTAAAAAGTTTGAAAGCAACTTGGCGTGATGATCCCCTATATCATAGTGGCTGCGGGCGAAGGCGATAAAATCAGCTGGAATAAAACGGGTGCCTTGATGGAGTAGTTGGAAAAAGGCATGCTGACCGTTGGTGCCAGGCTCGCCCCAAATAATGGGACCTGTTTGATAATTTACCTTCTGCCCAGAGCGATCGATATTTTTGCCATTACTCTCCATATTCCCTTGCTGGAAATAGGCGGCAAAGCGATACATGTTTTGGTCATAAGGGATTATGGCTTCACTTTCAGCGCCTAAAAAGTTTACATTCCATATGCCGATAGCAGCCATTATTTGGGGAATATTCTCTTTAAAAGGTGCTTCCGCAAGATGAGTATCCATTTCGTGAGCGCCGCGTAATAACTTTTCGAAGTTCTTATAGCCTAAGCCACAAGCTACGGTTAAACCAATAGCACTCCATAATGAATAGCGGCCGCCAACCCAATCCCAAAAACCAAACATATTAGTAGGATCGATTCCAAATTGGCTTACTCTTTCTCGGTTGGTAGAAACAGCAACAAAATGTTTCGCCACATCTTCTTCGCTAGCTTTAGAGCGTAAAAACCATGCTCTAGCCGAGTGAGCATTGGTCATCGTTTCTTGGGTAGTAAAGGTCTTTGAGGCAATTACAAACAGGGTTTGTGCGGGGTCTAAATGCTTTAAGGTTTCGCTAATATGGGCGCCATCAACATTAGATACAAAGTGACATTGAATATGATTGTGGTAAGGCTTGAGTGCTTCATAGACCATTTGTGGGCCTAAGTCGCTGCCGCCAATGCCAATATTTACAATATGCTTAATGGTTTTTCCCGAAAAACCTTTCCAATTACCACTAATTAGTAAATCAGAAAAGTCTTGCATCTGCTCCAATACAGCGCTTACCTCAGTATTAACTTCTTGGCCGTTTACATAAACAGGCTCCTCTCCAAAGTTGCGCAGAGCAGTGTGCAATACCGCACGGTTCTCGGTCTGATTAACCGCATCACCTCTTAATACAGAAGCAATAGCCTCTTTAACCTCACATTCTTTAAAAAGTGACTCAAAAAGGTCTAAAGTTTTTTCATTGATCAGGTTTTTCGAAAAATCGAACAGTATTTTGTCATGTCTCAGCTGAAACTTTTCAAAGCGCTGCGGGTCTTCTGAGAACATTTTGCGTAAATGTAATCCCTTGATCTCCTTAGCGTGAACTTCTAAGTCTTTCCAAGCGTTAGTATTGGTAGGATTTATAGTTGAGAACATTGATTTGATTAATGTTAAAATTCGCTGCAAAGTTAAACTTCCTTAGTATTTTAGCCGAGAATTATTTTTATGAATACAGATACCGCAAGAACATCAAGAGTTCGCTTTCCAAAACCAATTGCTGAGTCATTTAGCATCGAGTTGCGCAAGAGAGTGAATCAATATTTTAAGGAAAAATCTATTGCACCTAAAGCCAATGGTGCCATGAAATTTAAGACCATTGCTATGCTTAGTCTTTATTTCCTTCCTTATGTTGCCATGTTAGTTTTTAATCCTCCTGCTTGGGCTGTTATCGTAACTTTCATCATTATGGGTTTCGGTATGTCTGGCGTTGGAATGTCGGTTATGCACGACGCTGCCCATGGTGCTTATGCGAAAAGTCCACGCATCAATAATCTAGTGGCATCTACCATTTATTTAATTAGTGGAAATTTAACCACTTGGCAGCTGCAGCACAATGTATTGCACCATACCTACACCAATATAGAGGGATTAGACGACGATTTAGATTCACATGGTTTATTACGCTTACATCCTAGTCAGCCTTATAAGAATCGTCATAAGTTTCAAGTTTTCTATGCTCCCTTAATATATAGTATGTTAACTCTAAACTGGGTTACCATGAAAGACTTTTCGCAGTTAATCCGCTATAATAAGCAAGGCGTTGCCAATTTTACTAAAAAACAGCTCAAGGCCGAGTGGTATAAATTAATCGCTAGTAAAGTGGTTTACTTTACGCTCTTCCCTACGCTGCCCATCCTCTTGTTAGACGTATCTTGGTATGTCCCTTTAATAGGATTTATCATCATGCACGCTATCGCGGGCTTTATTTTAGGCTTTGTTTTTCAATTAGCTCACGTAGTAGATCACGTTGAAACCAGAGATGTTCCCGAAGAAAAATTGATGGGAGATGCTTTCTTAGAACACCAATTAAAAACTACTTCTGATTTTGCTCGTCGTAGTAAATTAGTAGGTTGGTTTGTGGGAGGGCTAAACTTCCAAGTAGAACATCATTTATTTCCCCATATCTGCCACATTCACTATCCTGCGATAAGCGAGATTGTTAAAAAGACGGCTTTGGAATTCAATTTGCCCTATTACGAGCACCGCACGCTGATTGAAGCGGTACGGGCTCATTTAAATAGCTTAAGAATGTACAGTAGGCCAGGATTGGCTTAGAGCCTGGGTTTTCCAAGTTTAGGCTTAGCGTTTTTTTTGGCTAGCCATTTACAGCTTGAACCGCTTTAATCTGACCGGGTAACATTTGCTGGAGCATATTCTCGATACCATTCTTGAGGGTGGCTGTGCTTGAAGGACAACCCGAACAAGCGCCTTGTAGCAATACACTCACTACCCCTTCTTGATGGTTTAAGAATTTAATATTACCACCATCAGACTCTACCGCTGGTTTTACGTATTCGTCTAACAAGGAAACGATTTTCTCGTCAATGGCATCCCAATCGGCTTGGGCCTTTTCATCTGGATGGACGTAGGCAACAGTTTCCTTAGCGTCACCTTCTTCTTCTGTACTAGTAGACTTAAGGAGTGATTCATCTATAATTTGATTTCCCTGTGCTAAGTAATCACGAATAATTTCGCGAATTTCTAGGGTTACTTCGTCCCACTCAATAATATCGTATTTGCTTATTGCAATGTAATTGCTGCTAATAAAAATCTCTTTTACAAAAGGAAAGTGAAAGAGGCGCGATGCTAAAGGTGAGGGTTTAGCTTCTTCAATATTTTTAAACTCTACCGAGTCTATTTCAAGGAGACGCTTATTCGCCACAAACTTTAGTACTGCGGGATTAGGTGTCATTTCCGCGTATATGCTTACAGGTACTTTTTGCTGTTCCATTTTTCTGATTTTGTGCAAAGATAGACGCTATTAAAATGGATTTACAAATCATTTGTTTTTACTTTATCGCCATAAACAGAAATGATATGGCTTTAATAAAAATGGTTAAGGGCAAAGTGCCTCAATTAGGGGAAAATTGCTTCGTAGCAGATAATGCAACTTTAGTAGGAGATATTAGTACTGGGGACGAATGTAGCATCTGGTTTGGTGCCGTTTTACGGGGAGATGTGCACTATATAAAAATAGGAAATAAAGTAAACGTGCAAGATAATGCCACCCTACATTGCACCTACCAAAAGCATCCATTAGTTATTGGCGATAATGTTTCTATTGGGCATAATGCTATTGTGCACGGTTGTACTATTCACGATAATGTTTTAATTGGCATGGGAGCCGTTGTTATGGATGCGGTAGTAGTGGAGAGCAACAGTATTGTTGCGGCAGGTGCTGTTGTTTTAGAAGGGACTCATATTAAGTCGGGTAGTATTTACGCTGGCGTACCGGCTAAAAAGGTCAAGGATATCACTCCCGAACTTATCTCGGGTGAAATCGATCGAATTGCTAATAATTACTTAATGTACAGCAGCTGGATTGAAGACCCGGCCTAATTTAATTGGAGTAAGGCGGCCTCAATTAATCCATCGCGGCCCAAAACATAATCATTGGTGTCTAAGTTAAGCGGAATTTCAGGCGGGATACCCATTTCAATATCTTCTCCGGAAGGAAGGAAAGTGCGGGTGCTAGAAAAACGATAGGTCCAGCCATTGGGCAGTTCATAATCTACAGGTAAGCCACCGCCGCCGCCAGTAGTATCTCCTAGCTGAATAATATGGTCTTGCGATTTTAATATCGCTGCAAAAGTGTTGGTGGCAGAATAGCAACTGCGATTACTTAGTAAAATAGTCTTTTTAGTAAAATTAGGATTGCTGCTTGGGGAAAAGCTATATAATAAACTATTTCCAAAATCATTGGGTTGGGGACCAGTTTTTTCATCGGTAATCAGCGCTGGGCTGGGAGTTTTAATAAAACGCTTAGCCAAGCTAAAAGCGTTATTTAGACTACCGCCACCGTTGTCGCGTACATCGATTATTAAGCCTTTGGCATCTTTAAAATAATTGAAGATATAATCTAATTGACTGCTGCTAAAGTTACTGCTAAAGCTACCGTAGTAGAGGTAAGCGATACTGTCTGGAAGATATTTATAGCGAAAGCCCCCGGCGATTTTATAATCACGTTTAAGGTAATTTCTTTCGATAATTTCCCAGTTAAAGTTTTCTGGTGAGTTAAGATACCACTCCCAATTGCGACTTAGGTTAAAAGGGGCGCTTAAATTGACATGACCATCGCGCAAAGCGAAAAGCAAACTGTCAAGGGCCTCAAAGAGCTCTTCATCGCTACTTTCTAAACTCAAAGGGGCGCGGTAAACGGTGCCGAGTGAATCCCAGTTAATGTTTTTTATTTGAAAATAAGCATAGCGCTCATCCAACCTCTCCCACAGTTCATCGTAATTAGACAAAGGGTTATTGCCCGGCTCTTCTTGCATAAGGGATTTCTCGCAGGAGGCTAAAATGAAGAGTAGCAGAAGGGAGGTAAATAACTGTCTCATAGCTTAAACATTAAATGAAGCATGAGGTAATGCTGGGCTTGGGAAATATAGTTAAGGCCATTGTATTCCGCATAGTTCCAGTGGTAGGAAAGACGTATTTGGTTACCGTTTTTTAGAGGGTATACCAAGTTATGCCGCATTTCGAGGTGCCAAAAATCACCAATAAATGCGTGAGTTTTTAAACCTGATTCGTCGTTGAAAAATTGACGAATATAGCCTGGCATGATTAAATATGAGGCTAAGGGGAAATTCACTTCGCTTTGCCAAGCCAAAGGTATTTCGGTCTGCCAAAGCCTTAATTTGGGTCGGTACTGCCATGCGGCACTTAAGCCATAACTAAAAAAATTACTAAAGCTTAAGGCACTATTGCGATATAAGTTATGCTGACGAAAGCCGATTAAATTGGCAGAGCTAAGGCCCAGAAACAGGGATTGCTTTTCCAGCTTCAATATGCGGTAGCGTAAACTGTAGTTTATTGATCCGGAAATAGTAGTGGTTTGATTACTGGCATCATTAAGCGAAGGAGGGCCTTGCAGGCCAATAGCAATATGTCCAGCTAAGTTATTTTGCCAAGCGCCGTGCTGGCTATGCCAACCGATGCCTGCTGCACCAGAATAGCCCTCATAAATTAAAGGAGAGACAAGATCATCTTTAAAGTTTTCCATCTGTCCACCGAGGCCAAGGAGTAGGTATTCTCCCTCAAAAAGGTTTTGAGCACTTGGTTTAAAACCAATTAAGAGAAGTAATGCTCCGAGTAATAGCTTTCTCATTTCAATTCAATTGAGATAGAGCTGTCGCTATTTAAGTCAAATAATTGATCGCTTAAGCTGGGTGGCCCAAAAGTGCCACGTGCATTATTGCTAAAGCCGTAGTTTTCGGTAGGGATGCCCGTAAATGACTTATCTAGTTTTTTGTTGTTATTGGCGTCGTGGTAGGCGGCAATAGCGTAAGATCCGGCTTTTAAGGCTACTTCAATCTCTAGTGGTTTCGCATCTGCCGGAAGGCTTAGGAGTTTAAACTCTTCACCCTCACTGTTACTAATGCGAAGCATAATATTCCCCGCATTACTGCTGGTGCCGCTAAACTTAATAGTTAAAGAAAAGGATTCATTTTGGGCACTAAGCGACATGGAGAGTAAGAAGATAAAGAGACTAGAAAAGAGACTAGAAAAGAGACTTGATCTAAGCACGTGCCTAATTTTATCGAAGCAATACTACGCTACCTTGCTTATTGACTTTCTCTGGGCGTGAGGTACTGCGATTGTTATAGCTGTAAAGTTCAGCCGAGATTTTATAAAGGTATAGACCTTGTTGTAAATAGTTGGATTGAAACTGACCGTCCCAAGCTTTGCTCGCATCGATATCATTACTCTCGTAAACCATTTGACCCCAGCGATCGAAAATTTGAATTTCATATTTCAGAATTTCGCAGTCTTCGCTTACGCTTAAAACAAAGCGATCGTTGATATTATCACCGTTAGGGGTGAAAGCATTGGGGATATAAAGAGGACAGATACCAGTATTTGACCGGGTATTCGGCGCTTGTGCCTGACCTTGAAAGAAGGCGGCAAGCATAAAAATAGTGATATATAGTAATCTGCTTCTCATGGAATTATTTCAAATGTACTTTTTTCTTTTGAAACTGAGCTTCAACTTTAGTACCAAGCCGACATAAATGTTTTAAGGAGGCTATTTGTGATTAATCGAAATCCAAAGTTAATTTAAAGCGCAAGATTCTACCATTACCGGCATCGGCCACGTAAACTACTTCATTGTCATAAGCTACAGCCATCGGCTCTTTAAAGTTGGTAAAACCACTACCCGTTCCGCCGAAACTAGCTTTCACATAACGGTCAATTCCGGCGGCGGCTGGAGGACGAACTCCTTCAAAACCAGTGAAGGAAAATTGATAAAGTGAATCGGTTTCGCTATCCACCACAAATAGGAATTGGGTTCCATCTCCCGCCAAGGTGATATCGGTGGGTTGGCGAAATTTAAAAGGGGAATTAATAAAACCATCCGCTTCGGAAGTATCACTTGAGGCCAAAATTTTAGGACGATACTCGGCGCCAAACTCACCTTCTATAAATTCGATGTATTGCACTTTTAAGGCATTGTCAGCAGCGAGAGAGGTGTATAAAAAATCTCGGCTGGCTTGGGCGCCAAATTGAGGCGGCTGCGTCAGTGAGGTTATTCCTACCGGGTGTGAAAAGAAGTCTCTAAAAAAGCCGGAAGAGGTTTGGATTGAGAGGGGCGAAACTAAAGCATCTTGGTTATCAAAATACAGTACAGCATCGTTTGGTCCTAAGGGGCCAGAAGAAACTTCGGGACTATTTGGGTCTGGGTCGGGGTTGCGAATGTATTGACGCGTAACGTAGTAGCGATTGTTTTGCTCGGGCGTAGAGTTACTGCCGATCACCGCAATTTTATTAAACTTCACGAAGTCTATGGTTTTACGCAAAGGGTTGCTTTGGGTAAAGTAAAAAGGATGGATGATACGTTTAACAATGCGTGCATTACTCAAATCATAACCCGAACCGCCCACCATTCGCAAGCGATAAATAGTAGAAAAAGTAAGGTTAGTATCGCCGTTGGCAGAACTGTAAAGCGAGTCGTAAGTGCCCACCACCAATAGGTCGAAACGGCGGTCTTGTGCCACCGAACTAGCACCCGGGATAAACTTCCGACCGACGATATTACCGGCAATATCCATGGCAATTACTTCTTCGGTGCCTTCGTCTACGATGTACATTAATTGATCAAAACCAGTGCAGATGTCTACGGGTTTTACAAAGTTGTCTAAAACCGGTAAAATGGGCACATAGGCGATGTCGCGAATGCTATTATCGGGCGGCACATCAATAAAGTCTAGGTCGGTTTTATTGCCAAAATAATCTTCACAAGCACTGAGGCTGAGTAAAGCAATAAAAAGGACGCTAAGGGGAAGGATTTTTTTCATCTTAACGTTCGGTAGTTTTTAAAATTTGTACACGTAGCCCAATAGTATGTTGCAGTCCAATATATTTAGTTGGATTGGCGGCATAGTCGATATAAAGAGGATGACTGCCTAGGCGAGTTTTTACGCCAAAACCAAAAGTGGGAAAGTCTCTGTCGCGCACGCTTAGGCGATAGCCCGCGCGGACAAATAGGTGATCTAAGTATTTATATTCCAATCCAGCGCTGTAATTTTCAGCATTATCGTTGGGGTGATTTAATTGGGCTGCAACAAGTAAACTATGGTTCTTTTGTTCCCAAGCTTTCATGCTTAAACCCAGTTTAAAAATGGTTGGAACCGAATTCGACTCGAGTCCAATGCCAGTGTTGCGGTTAAAAGTAGTGGGTATATCGGTATCACTTCCTAGGGCAGAGTTTCCACCAAAATTCTGCACCATCACCGCAAATTTCAAATCGCGGAAATCGGTCTTATACAAAAATGCTAAATCTACGGTAGCATTGCTATTGTGAAAACCAGCCATGCCCTCGTAAATGTATTTTACCGTAACGGCAGCACTAAAAAGACTAGATAATTGGCGCGCATAGGTAGCACCAAGGGCGATATTAGAAACGGAAATTTGGCGTCCAGTGCCCATGGGCATAAATTCGGTGCGTTCTTCCATTTCACCACTATTGAGGCTGTTAATGCTAAAGCTCAAAATGCTTGTTTCATCTTTTAGGGGGTAGTTAGCACTCATAAAAGATTGGTTGACGCCACCGCCTAAAAATAGGTGGCTCATCGCATAACTAGTATTGGTGAGGTCCATTAATGCCGCGGGATTATTAATAACACTGTAGGCATCTCCCGTAAGGGCTAAGCTAGTGCCGCCTAAAGCAGATGAGCGTGGGCTAAGGTCGTTTTTTAAAAAGCTTAAGGCAGATAGCCCAGCACGTTCGCCGCCGTAATTGGGTAGTACTTGAGCCTGAAGGCTAAGCTGGGCGGCAATAATTGTACTGATGATATAAAGTATTTTTTTCATCTCTAAAAGCGAAATTCTAGTCCAAATAATATTTGACGGGGAGCTAAATAGCGGGCCGGGTTCCGAGGATCTACGCCAGCTTCTTGGGGTCCATTATACCGAGGGTCACGCCAAGTAATTGGAACATCATCCCCGAATTCATAAGCACGACCCGTTACGGGGTTGATGATTTGGGAGTTCCTAGCATTAGTAAGGTTTCTTACTTCCATGCTAAGGGAAATGCCCTTGCCATTTTTGAAACCAAGTGGTAAATTATAGCTCAATTTTAAATCGAAATTATGCCAAGGCTTGGCTTTCGCCTGAAGGTATTGGTCCACAATTTCTTCGTAAATAGGGCGGCCTAATTCATTAATCTGCGTTAAGCGCTGCGGTGTATAGCGGAAGCCAGAGGTAAATTGATAAGAAAAGAAGGCGCTAAAACCGGTAAAATCTACTCCTAAAATGGGTAGCGTAGAGTCAGGTGCAAAAATAACCCCTAGGTTAATATTCCAAGGACGGTCAAAGGCAAGAAACTGCTCACTAGCTAGAGAAACCTGTCCGTTTTGCTCGATCTGTAAGGCCGACTCGCGCGCTGAGTTAGACTTACCACGTGCCACCTGATATGCCACATTAGAAAAACTGGTTAAGTAGCGGGCAATACGCACGTTTAGACCAAGCTCTACGCCGTAAATATTTGCATAATCTTGGTTGATGTAAAAGTTTTTGGTGGTAGGACGCCCGGTTTGATCGCTTACAATAACGCGACGCGATACAATGTAGTCGAAACGGTTATTGTTAAAGGCGGTAACGGTTAAGCCAATATCGCGCGTAATCTTAGATTTTAAGCCGATTTCATAACTCACGTTTACCTCGGGATCTAAATCGGGGTTACCCAAACTAGATAAGAAGGAACGATCTTGATAAGTGGGGTCTAAACCTGCGTAAACAAAGCGGGGATGCGGTAAACGCATACTGTGGCCATAGTTGAAATACAATACATTGTTTTCGGTAACGGGGAAGCTGACGTTTATTTTAGGCAGCAAGCGTGCCTTCCAACGTAGGCCAAAAACTTCGCTCGTCTTGTCATTGTAATCACTGCGAACTTGGTCAATTACCGGAGCACTTGGGTCGGCCACAGCGGCATCGGCAAATTCTCCCGGTGCCCAAAAGTTCATACGTAAACCCAAGGTGGCAATAATGCCCTTATAGGAGATACGGTTTTGCACGAAAACAGCGCTTTCTACAGGATTAACCTTCCAAATATCATTACTTGAGCCAATACTTACCGACTGTGTGGTAGTGCTATCATTAATGCGAATAGGTGCACCTACCCAAGGGCGGGTAACATCTACCCACTGATATTCGGTGAAGGTATTTTGTATACCGAAGCTCAGCTCGTTATTCTGATTGGGAATATAGGTAGCCTTAGCGTTGAAAGTATATTCCTCTACGTAGTGGTCGTGCCAAGTAGAGCTGATACCACCATTGTTAACGAGACCATTTCCCACCGATACATAATAAATACCGCGCGGATCGTTGGGGTTGAAAATCTCAATAGGATAAGAAACGATATGATCTTCATCTAAAATCTGATCAACGGTTTCGGTTCTAAATGGGCGACCGTTTGCGTCGGCGCGCAGATTGGTAAATAAGCGGCCCACCGAGAAGTTTAGACCCCAGTTTTTGTTGATGAGATGGTTGAGGTTTAAGGCCGTTAAATTAGAATGATGCGTGTAGGTAGTAGCATTATCCAAATTATTAGAGCGGTTGTACTGGAAACCTGGGGTAAGAATCGCATCAAAACCTACAATTTGCAAGGTGCGCGTATTCTGGTTGATGTTTAAAGAATGTTGATTGGTTAAGGTAAGCTTAGTACCAGAAGCCAATTGGTAGGCAAACTTAAAAGTGTTGGTATAGGAGTTGGAAAAGCGCGGTGCCCAAAACTCGGGATTATTGCTAAAGAGGGAGCTGTTTAATTGATTGGCGGTGGGACCAAAATACCCATCGGAAAACAAGGCACTAGCACTAGCAAAAATGGTTAGTTTTTTATTAGTGCCAGGAATGGGGCTGCCAATATTTAGTTCAATACGGTCGGTATTAAAACTGCTCGCTATATTGCTATTGCCTAAATTATCTCTCTGGTAGCTTCCGCTGATGGCAAACTTTTCTCCGCCTTCTCTAATTTTAGTATTTACTACACCCGAGCTACCGCCGCCATATTCAGCGCCTACGCCACCGGTAATAAGATCAATACTCGAAACAGCAGAACTGTTAACGTCTACGCCAAAACCAGTTCCTGCTAAGGGGTCTTGGGCCGAAATACCGTCTACAATATATTCGGTTTCATAAACCCGTGCGCCACGAATCTGTAAGCCATCTTGGGTTTTCAGCACCCCTGCCTGCATTCCTAAAACTTCCTGTACGTCACGCACATTCATTTGCGAAATTTCTTCTTGGCCAATACTAACTTCACTAGCAGCGGCTTCTAGGTTTACCTGGCCTTTTTTACCTACTACTGTTATTTCGTTTAAAGATTGGCTTTGCTCTTTGAGAGTTATTTCCAAAACTTTGTTTTCGCCTGCCTCAAAACTAATACCAGTGTATAATTTAGTTTCGTAGCCGATAAACTGAACCTTAACACTATAATCTTTGGCTTTGATGTCATTAATTACATAGTTGCCATTAAAGTCGGCAGCAGATCCTTTGTAGGTGCCGATCAAAACAATATTGGCGCCTATTAAAGGCTCGCCGCTGCTGGCATCGGTAATGGTTCCGCTTAATGAAGCTAGTTCTTCATCTTGGCTTAAAGCCGAAAAGGCCGTAAACAGAAAAGCCGCAAAAAAGAGGAGTAATCTATTGAAATTCATTGTTGAAAATATCACCGATTAATGCTTCTATATCGCCTACGTTTTTATCAAAACGATGGAGCTCTAAACAGAAGAATACTTGAGAAATTTTGGAATTACGACGGCGTACAGCAGCAACGATATCAGAACTGCCATTCCATCCGCGGAAGCGTGTTATTTGCGCTCTATAAAAGTTTTGTGCATCGGCAGAAGCAATCATCGGCACTACACCAAACTCTACATTGCTTGGGTTTAAGCTCGGAAGAGTGAGGTCTACTATGGGCACCAAAGCACTATCGCTTACAATTCTAGCTTGACTGCTAGGAACGGTAGATAATACTGTGGCATCGATTGGGTATACCGAACGAATTTCGCTAATGTCTTGGGTGGTGGTAAATACGGTGGTTAAAAAATAGTTCCCGCCCGCATCGGTAAAACGCTGAATTACAGGCGCGAGATAATCGATAAGAGGTAATTCATTACCGGTAACGGTATTGCGGAAATTTGTAGCGGAAAGGTTGAGAAAGGCGTTTTTATACTGCTGAAATATAAGCTGAACGGTGGGGTCAAAGTATTTAGGCATATTGGCACCTTGCTGGGCACCAAGATTGAAAAGGTCAAACGAAATATTATTGGCGTTTAAATAGCCTTTGTACTCGGCGGTAGTGCTTTCGCCATGACCAGAAAGCCACAAGGTTTTAACACCGGGAGTTTTACCACGAAAGTAAAAGACTTCGCTAGTATCCACTAAGCTAATTGCATCGGCAATATCGATAGAACGAATGTAAAGGCGATTGCTATCGTTAACGCGTAAGCCGTTTAGGCTAATAGCTGCTGGGGCAGTGGAGGTGCCGTAATAAATTTGAGAAAGAGCTATACCAGCAGTAATAGCCGTATCGGGTAATAAAGTGATAAGGTTTTGACTACGATCAATTGCTTGCCAATCGCCGTCATTAACTTTTAGTTGCACTTCCTTTAAACTTTCGTTGCCATCGGGATCGGTAGCATTCCAAAAAAAGGTAGCGGCAATAAATGCGGAATCCCCGGGGCCACGGTCGTCTAAAAATGCGGCAGAAGGAGGCGTGTTAATTAAGGGTACGCGCAAATAGGCAGGTGTGGGATCAATAAGTCCATCATTGTCAATCGCCCGCACGTAAAAGTCGATATCCACCGAATCTTGGCCGGGAGGAATATCAAATACAAAAGTTGAATCTTGTTCTTGGGTATATACCCAACTATCTCCATCGAGGGAAAACTCATACGCTTCAACAAAGCCGTCTTGGTCAGAACCAAACCAGCTTAAGTTTACCGATGAGTTCAAGCGATTTTGGCCGCTTAGGTTTATGGCTTCAAAACTAAGCTGAGTTTCCGGCGCACTTTGGCCAGTAATTTCCCCTTTACGACATCCGCTAAAAAGCAGGCTGCTCAATAAAGTGATGCTTAGAATACTTTTAATTTTGCGCATAAACACATCTTTAAAAATGAAAAAGGAGGAAGCCGAAGCCTCCTCCTTGAAAAAATTTATTTGCTAATTACAATTCTTTCGGTGCTAAGCAAAGCTGCATTCTCATCCTTAACCTTAAGAACATAAATACCGGCAGCCATAGGCGTGATATCCATTTTAATGCGGTTAGCAAGGTTTGAGCTGCTTACTAAGCGTCCGTTTATATCGTATAAAGACGCTTGAACATTTTCGCCAGTAGCAGAAACAATATTCAATAGGTTTTGGGCAGGATTAGGGAAAATCGCTAATTCTGCTGGGGCTACTTCGTTTAAGCTAACATTAGTGGGAACATTACAAGCAGTAGTGTCTACGGCTACATTAAGGCCTACAATGTCGAAATTGTTACGCGGTAATAATTTGTAGTTACCAAAGCTGAACCACAAAATTCCGTGCATCGCGTCCATGTCCATAGAAGTGTTTGTAATAATGGCAGGAACTTGAAGCGTTCCGTTATTGGTTACAAAGCTACTATCAGAAATTAAAGAAACGTATAAACTGGAAGTAGCAGAACTACCACTTTGGCGACCAGCTAATACACGGGAAGATTGACTAGAACCAAAGCTTGGGTCAGTGCCAATACGGTACTCTGCAAAACCTGCATCAGCATCGGTAATGTAAACTTTACCACCATTGGGGTTTTGGTAAGATACCAACATACCCTCGTACATTTCCATATCTAAATTAGCATCACTAGGATCGATAGGAGTAGGCATAATAGTTTGGCTATTAGCTAAGCCCACATAATTGTCTACGTTTAAGTAAGTTACCCCAAAAGTTTCTTGTACTTGACCAGTAACAGAAAGCATTTGATCGCGGTAAACATCGTCTAAATCCTGGTTTGGAATTAAAGCAATTCCAGCAAAAATAGTGTCGGTAGGGTCTTGCAAGTAAACGTACTCTAAGTCGCAGTCTCTGCGAGCAGAGGTAACAAAGCCAGTTACGGTTACGGTTTGTCCAGCAAAGTTGCTTTCGCCCGTGCCGTTTCCACTGTACTGAAGATCAAATATTTTCAAGCCATTGTCGCGCACGGTGTAGTGATTGAAGTAAGGGTTAGTTAAGCTGGGGGGGCTAACAGGGAAAGTCACCGCAGAACCATCATTATCAACCGCACGAATCCAATAGCGTACTAAAGTTCCGTTTGCTTGCGCAGGAATGGTAAACTCATAAGTGGTACCAGAAATAAGGGTCATGTTAGCAGCGCTAAAAGATCCTGACATCATACTGGCATTTGCGCTCCAGTAGATTTGCACGCTATCAATGGTGCCATCAGCATCGCTTACATCTGCACTAACTAAAACTGTATTACTACTAGTTACCACAGTTGGGAAGGAAAATACATTGGTAATTGCTGGCGCAGAAGCACCTACTTGGTAATGCGTATCGTCGAAGGGGTTAATTTCATAACCACGACCGGTACCACCCGTACAGCCGTTTGCGCTGTGACGTACAATTCCTTTTAAAGAAGAATAGAAAGTACCTACTGAAGGGGCTACGAAAGAACCAGTTCCAGTGGTGGAAGGCGTGTTAGGGTTTACCGTAGTATGTGAAGGTGTACGTTGTGCCAAAAAGCGGTCACTTACGTTTAACACATTACCGTTGGCATCTTGTACGTCAAAGCTTACGCGAGATCCGCCAAAAGGAGTAACCTGCACTACGGTAACATTTTGCAATTCTACAAAGCTGTTTTGCCATTGTTCGCCGCTGCTTACAACATTTACACGGTTGGCATCATTTAAGTCGCCTACGCTTAATTGTTTAGCTACAAAAGCTGAAGGAAGAAGATCACCTGAAGTAAGTAAAGTTACCGAGTTTACGTCTAGGGTAGTAAACTGAGTGTTACCGTCAAACTGTTGTACAATACCAGTAACTTCTACCTTATCTCCTTGGAAAAGGGCAGTAAAACCGGGGATAGGCTGAGAGTTTCCGCTAGCATCCGAGTAGACTCCCATCACTTCAATACCACTTAATGAATCAACTACTCCGTTAGAAGTAGTGTCAATCATATAGATAAAAGGACGGTTACCACCTTGTACTGAACCAGAGGCTACTTCCGAAAGACCACCATCGGTAACAACGTGAGCACGAAAGCGCACGGTATCGCCTAAGTAAGTAGAAGTATCGTTGCAAGCTGCCAAGTCGATAGGCGTATTAATTTGCTTGATACTTACCATAGGGTAAGTTTGCCCGTAAAGGGAAACCGCTGTGAACACGGTTGCTAAGAGGGTAAAAATTCTCTTCATTGATTTTGGGTTTATTTAATTATCACAAATTTTCCGGTGAAACTCTCACCGCTGTCTAAATCTTCTACGGAAAACATATATACTCCGCGACTAATAATTTGGCTTTCGCTGGATAAAAGATCCCAAGCGTGTTCGCCGCCCGAAAAGCGGTTTTCGCCAGCATCTTCCGCTCCAAAGGTTCTAAACCAACGGGTGTCGGAACTGTCATAGGCCTCATCGTGTCTAATCTCATCTATAAAATCGCCACCTACCGAATACACCCTAATTACACAGCGCGCGGGTAAATTGGCGAAAATCAATTTTCTACTCTCTTCTTGGAAATTCGATTTGCCTTCCCAGGCAGAACCGTAATAATAGGGGTTAGGATAAACGAAGGGTGAGTCTTCATCCATATTGTCATTTGGACCCGTTCCTGCGAAAGCACGGTAATTGTTAGCTAAAAAGCTCGACTCCAAGGACTCTAAATTACTTTCGGGGTTCCCTTCGTCGAAGGCAGTAACCGCCACGGCATATTGCCAGCCATTGGGAATGTTTTTGAGGGTGTACTTATAGTGATAGGCTGTAGTGTCGCCTTCAAAATAAAGTGGTTCCATAAGTTTAATACTGCTAAAGCCACTTTCGTAGAAAAGGTTATTTCCTGCCTTGTCATACTGTGCGGCCAAACTAAAGTCACGCGCTAGATTTTGCACGCCAGTAACATCAAAGCCTAATTTAGATAGGTAAACACGGTAGCCTTCAAAATCTTGACGGTTGGAGATGGGATCAATGGATTTTTCGGCATTGTCGGACCAATAAACTTCTATTTTAGAATCGCTAGGTTCTACCCGTGTACGGGGAATATCAGGGGGGCTAGGCAGTATAAAGCGAGTGATGTTTCCGTCCCCATCATTGTCCTCTCCCGCATCTAAAAGTCCATTAAAGTTCCGGTCTTCACCATTATAGGCTTGTTGGGCCCAACCTGCATTGGCAATTAAGTTTTTCCTTTGGTTTAGGTTGTTATCCTGATTAGGGTTGCCATCTTCGTTTTTCTTGGCAAAAACATAGGCGAAAGAAACCTCAATTACATCGCCAGGGGCAAACTCTTCGAAGGGACCTGCGGAAACTAGGTCGGAACGGTTTCCAGCTACATTAAGCTCGGCTTGTAAATCGCGACCATTACAATTGGGTGCACCAGGGTTAACCCAGCAAGGGTTTTGATTAAGACCTTGTTCCATTTTTTGGTAACGGTCGTTTTCCGACTGGGGGAAAGCAAAGTCAGCGTTGAAGTCATTAAAGACCCAAGCATTATAATTTAAAAGGAAGTTATCTAGTTCCCATTCCCCGGCAATGGGGTTAAAGTTCGAATCTAAGTCTGGGTGGTGAAAGCCTGTTTTATCATTGGCACCTAAAAACTTTTGTCCTACATAGCTTTCCGTGAAACCTAAATCGCCGGCTGCATCGTAGCAATAAGCTAAATTTAAAGAGTCCATAAAACCGTTACCGCCTCGGTTGTAAAAAGCTGCGCCACCCGCTCCAGCAGCGGTGATATTAATGTTTCTCACTACGGTGTTATTCCATAAAGCCGTATAAACGTCTTGGTAGGTATTATTTCCGTCGTTGGTAAAAGTTAAATTTACGATTACCATAAAATCGGTAAAACTGTAATTCCAGTTATAAGTTTCCATGGTTACGGAAACATCCATGGGGCGAGTGTGGTTGTTAATAGGAATCTGGGTTCCTGGTACCACAATACTTTTATCGTTAAATGTGGCGATATAATCTTGGTGTGAAACGGCACTAGGAGAAAAATAGCGACTGTCGAATAAGGAGCTTTTTTCTTGTAAGCTACGTTCGGCACCAGTGATAGTACTGTCAATAGAAAACTCAAAGCCACCACGACCCGGAGCATATCCTTGGGGGGCATCGTAGGCGGAAGTTGAAACCACTACTTGTCCACCGTTTTCTTTGCCGCCAATCCAAATGCCACCTTCAAAAACGTGTTCCACACCAGAGCCGGCAGGATACTCACCGCTCGGGTCGCCGGTACCATCACGGTAACCACGAAATGCATTTCCAAAAGTGCCGATATTAGTTACGTTTAAACGAACATTACTGGCATTGGTAGTTTTTTCTTCAAAGCTACCTTGCCCACTTAAGCCCAAGTTTAGGGCGAGAAGACTGAGGCTCAAAGTTGCGAATCTTAACGATTTCATTGTACAATCACTTTTCTTGATTCTCGGTAACCTTGGCCATTATTTAAACTAATAATATAAATTCCCCGTGACCAAGCAGAGCAGTCAATACTCAAATTTTTAGTGGCCCCTGTATTTAGCTGGCGAATTACTTTACCGCTAAGGTTTAGAATAGAAAGCTCTAGGCTTTCTTCACTCAGCCTACCTTTAAGGCTTAGTTCAATACTTTGTTGGGCGGGGTTTGCAAAAGTCCAAGACTGGCGCATTTGCTCGTATGAATTCTCGCCCAAGCCCGAAACACTGGCCTCCAACTCCATCACTACCGGTAGGTGATCACTAAAGTTGTAAAGCGCGGAGGCGATATAACTAGGTACCATAAAGTTGTTATTGGTATTCATGGAAGAATTGAAAAAAGATCCATCTTGCCCAATGGCATAATAATCATCGATGGACACTTTATGGGTGTTATTTGAAATAGCATCGGAGCTCAAGATGAAATCAAAACGGTCGTCCATACCGCCACTGCTAAAACAGCCTGATGAAGATGAATGCGTACTTTGAGTATGCACATTCGCAAAATTGCTGTTATTGTTCCAGCTTCCTAATTGGTTCTCTGGGTCGTTAAAACTTAGGCTTGGATTAGCCGTGTAATTTACCAGATTTTGGAAGGCGCTTTCGCTAGATGTGTAAACATTTAAATCGCCAGTGAAAAGAATATTATCTACCTGAACATTATTATCGATGTAGTCCATTACAGCAGCGGTAGCACGTTCGCGTTGTGCTCCGTTGGCAGAACCATTACCGGCTTTTAAGTGGGCTGCAAAAATCCCAATCCACGCCGTATCCACTCCCGGTTGGCCGAGGGCCGCATCTTTAACGTATAATTTGTAATAGTCAATGGCGCGTACGATGGGAAAGTTGTTGAGGTCGAGTTCAACTGCATCTTGAAAATCTAGCGTAAGCTTATCCTCATTATAAAAAAGCATATTAGCAATGCTAGAACTACCAAAGTTGTTGGTGGCTCGATTAAAGTGCGTAATACCGTCTACATTTAAAATGTCGGCCATTACCACTAAAGCATTTACTGGGCTGGTGCCGAATTCGTTTACCACTAAAATATCGGGAGCTACATAGGCCACAATATTTTTGAAATCATTATCTCTTTGTGCACTCCCTACTGAATGATTGCAAGGAGCAGAGCTGGTTTTATACCACATCAGATTATAACACATCACCTTGATGTCTTCAATTTGGGCAAAACCTTGCAGCGAAAGGGCTACAAACAAGAACGATAGAACACTTTTATACATAGCCTTCATTTGGGCCGCGAAGATACAAAAGCCTAAACTTCTAATGTTAGCTAAATCTTAATTATCGTCGTCTTCATCCCACTCAAACTGAAGCCCAGTTCCTGTTTTTTTAGGCGCATCTTTTTTAAGGATTTTTTTCAGCTCTTCTTTCTGCTTTTTAAGGTCTGTTTGTAAGGCTTTTCCCAGTTCTAGCGCTTCTACTTTTAAAGTGGGCTTATCTACTGTGCCATTAATACTAATAGGTACACGGTGATCGTCGTCGCGTTTTTCTACCTTTAAGAAGGTGTCAAACTCACTATTGGCAGCCTTGGCTTTACGTTTGCTAAACAGCACATCGCCTAAGCGTAGCCTAATTAAATAATCTATTTCATTTTCAAAGCTATGACTGCCGCTCAGTTCGAGGTTTAATACATTACTACTGATCGTCATTTCAGGGATCGTTATTAAGCCATTATCTATACTAATAGTATTAGTGAGTTTGTTGAAGCGTACGTCTTTTAGTTCTTCTACTTCGGCAAAACGAGAAAGGGCCAGCATTGGCTCGTAGTTATTAAGGCGACCTTGCTCTATCGTCATACTAGAGCTCAGCTTTAAACTATTTATATCGAGGCTTAGGTCGGGGCTTAGTATTGCGCTAAAGCTAGATGTGCTAGTAAGGCGCCCAGATAATTTATCGGCGGTTATAGTTTCTTGACCAAAATTGTCGAAGCTTTTAAAAATTGACTCAATCTCTAAGCCACTTGTTTGCAACTGCGCATCTAATTTATAATTTTCAAAACTGCTCAGGTTTAGGGTGAACGCTCCATTATAGCTGCCACCATCTGCCGAAAGCGAAATGTCTTCTCCTACAATTAAGTTTTCGCTTACCTCTAAATGTCCTTTAAGCATTTTGGCAGAGAAGCTTTGGTAGCTAAACGCTTTCAGCTTTAAGCTGAGATCAGCTTTTAATCGGCGCGCAAACTCAATATTACCACTCTTTTCGGCCGCTTCTTCGTCAGGGCTAACAAAGTCTTCTAAAGCAATTTTGTCACTTTTCAATTCGGCTTTAATGCCTAATATCTCGTTATCAAAAAGGAGGTAGGACCATAAATTTTCAATATTGCCATTGAGTAATATGTCGCTGCCGCCCGAGCTGAAGCTAAGGTTTTCAACAGTAATTTTATTAGCCTGAGCGCTTATTTTCCCCGAAAGCTCTTTAATGGTGTTAACTAGACTATGGGAAGAAATATTGATCTTATCTAATTGGATATTTCCTTCCACTTGGGCGGCTTTTAGCTCGGCATTGGTCCATTGGGTAAATTCTTTAAACCTACCAATCAAGTGCAAATTGGCCTGAGCCCGGCCCTTAGAAAGTTTTAAAGAATCAATTGGTAGCAGCTTCTGCCATTCTTTAGCACTTAAATCGGCTTGCAAACGCAAATCGATAGCGGGGAAATCAAAGTTTTTAATGGAACCTTGCAGCGAAAGCGACTGACCGGCCAAGTTTAAATTGCTCAGCTCTAAAACATCATTGTTCCCTACAATACGGTAGGAGCCTTTTAGCTCTATATTTTCAAAATTATAATCAACTTGGCGGTATTTTAACCCTTCACCGGTAAAGGTTACAGACTGACTTAACTCTTTTTTAGCGAAGTTCTCCAGCTGATAATTAAGGCTCATCGGTCCTGAAGCGACAAAGTCCCCCGGAATTTTAAATCCTTGTTCTTGATACTCCTTTAATGCTTGCGAGATTTCTAAGGCATCTGCCTGAGCGAAAAAGGCAAAACCTTGCTCAGACAGTTTTAGGCTGCCATCCAATTTCAGCTCTTCGGCGAGATAGGTGTTTTGCAGCTTTAGTTCCTGCTCTTCCGCTAAGTCTTGCCAGGTCCAGTCGGTAGATAGCGCGATTGGGCTGCTTATATAAACCTCTTTTTCATACTTGATGTGATTGACCAAGCCGTCCAATTGACCGCTTAATTCTAGCTTTTCACTAGCCAAGGCACCTTGGAAAAAAGCAGAGTTGATATAAGCGTCGATATCGATTTCTTCGTAGCGATCGCGAAAACTGAAAGCAATGTCTTTTAAGGAAATGCCTTCTAGGTTAAGGGGCGACTGACTAGCAGTGTCGCTGCCCGAGAAAATATCCCAGTTTTCTTTATCCCCGTATTTTTGAAGAGCGACTTTTCCTCCTTCCAGGCTAATATTCTCAATGCTAATAGAGCTAGTGAGAATCTGCCAAAGATCAAATTGTAGGTAAAGGGATTGTACGCTAAAGAGTGTGTCTTTAAAACCTTGGGCGCCCGCACCAAATACTCGGTCTAGTTTAATAGCTGCCTGCGGAAATTTAGCGAGACTCAATTCTATAGCGCCCACACTAATAGGAGCGTTTAAGTTCTGATTGATGCTCTCAAGAGCCAATGCTTTAATATCATCTTGACGGTAATACAATAAGGCTAGCAGCAGGGCTAGCAAAAGGCTTAGCACTGCTGTAACTTTAAGAAAAAACTTCGTCAACTTTTTTATCATCACAGGTCTTCTTAAACCAAACGAAAGAATGGGCACTTCCGTATTTTAGAGCATGTGAAGCATTTCCACTTCTTTATCGCTTAAGCGCCTCCATTGTCCGCGGCTAAGGTTCTTTTTAGTAATTCCCGCAAAAATGGTACGGTCTAATTTTGATACTTCGTAACCGAAGCTCTCAAAAATACGGCGCACGATGCGGTTTTTTCCCGAGTGAATAATTACCCCAACATGTTTGCGATCCTTTTCACTAGCGAAAGCAATATCGTCTACTTTAATCGGTCCATCTTCTAGTTGGATGCCTTCTGCAATAGCGTGAAAGTCAGCTAATTTTAGGTTTTTATCGAGGCTAACATCATAAATTTTGCGTGCGCCATGCGAGGGGTGGGTAAGTTTTTTAGCGAAATCACCATCGTTGGTAAAAAGCAAAACCCCAGTAGTTTGGCGGTCGAGGCGACCTACTGGGTAAATGCGTTCTGGGCCAGTAGTATTCATTAGGTCCATTACCGTTTTACGCATTTTAGGGTCGTCGGTAGTGCTGATGTAGCCTTTCGGTTTATTTAAAACATAGTAAACTTTTTTCTCGCCCTTAATGGTAGAGCCGTTAAATTTCACGGTATCGCCGGGTTTCACTTGGAAGCCCATTTCTTGCACAGTTTTACCATTAACCTCTACTAAACCAGCAGAAATTAAACGGTCTGCTTCTCGGCGTGAAGCGATACCAGCAGTAGCGAGGTATTTATTGAGGCGAATTTCGCCTGTTTTAGGTTTGTTTAAACCTTGTTTTTTTAGAGTTTCAAACTTTTTGCGAGGACCAGTGGGGCGCTTGGGGCCTTTGCCGCCCATACGAGCTTCTGCTTTGGGAGCGTCGTCAGACGACTCCTCACGCTTAAAAGTTTTACGCGGTGCTTTGCCACGGGAGGCGCTATTTTTGCCCTTAGAATTAGATCTTCCTTTTTTCTCAAATCGGCTCATGCTATATAATTTTTGCATTGGGAGCCCTTATCGCCTCTGCCGGTATCACACCGGGAACGCTTCAGGCTGTTTTCGGGCGGCAAAATTACTAATTGCTAGTGGATTAGCAAGCAAGGATTTTCGGGAGTGTTTCATCTTGGGGGTAGAAATAGCTGCAAGCCACCTTTTCCTTTCTAGACTGACTCCACGAAAAGATTTTTCTGACTTTAAAACTGAGTTCAGCTATTATTTGTGGTTCAGAACGCCTACAAATGGGTAGGATTAAACTGAAAAGGCCGAAGCAACGCGGGCTATTGTGAGGGTTTTTCAAGCAGAAGGCGCCTCTTTGTAGGTGGAGCGATACGAATTCATTTATCCTAGCCAATCGAAACCTGCTAATCCATTATGACAAAAAAAGGCTTTCTAGTTTTAGATTAACGTAGCACATTCACAATTCCACTATACTTTTGCCCGTAGTCGTTTACGGTGCATAAAAGCACATAGGTAAATGATCCCGAAACGGGCTGGCCTTTATGACGCCCATCCCAAAATGTTGTGGCTTCGTTTGATTGAAAAATCAATGCGCCCCAGCGGTTGTAAATACGCAAGTCGTACTCATTTACAATACCGGCAATATCAAATGAGAAGAAATCATTTAAGCCATCGCCATTGGGCGTAAAAGCATTGGGTATGGTAATATCCGGTATGCAGCCCAGCTGATCTATGGAAAACTCATAGTCCAAACTATCGCAAGTTTGTACCAAACTAAGACGATAGTCTCCATGGTCGGTAATGGTAACTGGATCAGCTACAAAATCTCCATCTAAATAAAATTCAAAGCTTTCCACGAAACTCTCCAGAGGCAGAATGATATTAGGCTCTTCACAAGTAGTGCTATCCAAAGCTAGTTCAGGAAACTCAGCATAGGTATGGAAATCTAAACGAAAGGCTACCGCTTCTTCTTCACAACCATTGGTCCAGCTTAAATAATAACTACCTGCATCGGATAGGCTTAAAACATTGCTATTGTAAGGACTGTAATTAAGGCTATAACTTAAGCTAGAATCCAGCGCTAATTCTAAAGTTTCACCCGGACAAAGAGTCGTGTCGCTCAAACTGGTGGCCCAGCTTAGAGGTGGAATTTCATCAATGTAAAAAGTATCGGTAAGAGTTTTGGAGCAACCACATAAGAGCTTAACCCAGTATTTATCTGGCTGATTAATAAGTCGGCTAGAAGATGTATCGCCATTATCCCACAAAAACTGATAAGCAGGATTTGGACTACTCGCTCGTAATGTGATGCTGTCTCCTCGGCAAATAAGGCTATCCTGGGAGGTTTGTAGCAGACTATCTGCTGGGGGCAATGGGATTACGAAAACGTCATCGATATAGGCCATTGATCTCCAGCGGTTAGCGTCACCAGGGATAATACCAAAATAAATATTATTATTATGGAATGAGCGTGAAAAAGTCTGCGAAAGTGGATAAAAATTACCAATTGTCATGTACTCTTCACCGCCTTCAGAAACAACAGTACCCTCAAGCAAAGTATATTGAGCGGTATCCATATAAAAATTACCTGAAAATGGTATTTCTACTTGGGGCCGGATATTCTGAGTATCAAAAGCAAAATTCTGAGGCCGCCCCAGGGCATCAGTGTCACTTTGATCTCGGATTCGGGTAGCGGAAAGGTGCATTCCTAAACGATTGGCTGACGTCCATAGTGTATCATAATCAGGAGATTGAAGATAAGAGATGTGGTTAAAGAAATAATACATCCCTACGCTATAGGAACATCCAGAATCCAATGGGGTCTTAAGTTTAGTTTGTAAAAAAGTCTTTACTATAACACTATATTGGCCATTACTATTAGCCCCAAGTTGAGCAACACCATGAGCAGAATCCGTTCTAGGTAAAAACAAGAACCGATGACCATTAAATGCTACAGCCTGACTATTTAAAGCATATCCAACATTGTCATTCAATGGTGTAAACCAATCTTTTACTCCTGGAAAGCTGTCGGGGTAACTGTAAAGCTCAGGCTCCCTCCAATTATTCGTTTCTTCAAAAGAAGGATTTTTCACCAGGTTTTGCGAATATAATTTACTGGTGGTTAACATAAGTATCACCCCGAAAACAACAAAGAAAACCCTAAGCCCGAAAGGGCTTAAGGTTTTAAATTCATATACTTTTTGCCAAGTGTTTACCATAGAAATTTTTCTCTATACTTCACCTCCTTGCCCGACTTTACAAGGACCAGATACATCCCCTTACTTAAGTTATTTAAATCTATGGTTGAGTTCGCAGTTAATATTTTCCTGCGTCCATCTAAACTATAAACTTCATAACTGTCAATGCCGTCATTATTAAGGCTTTCACCAATTAGGTACAATTTAGCATTTTTCTGATCAACATAGTGGTAAGGATTATTGACCGACAAATTACTATTTGACATTTTCTGAAATTGATAGGGTGTTCCTACTTCAAAATAACTCCAATATGTATCTGATAGACAGCCATCAGTCGAAACCGTGAATTCTACTCTGTATCGTTCATCTGGATTGGATATAGGCATATCACTAATTGATTTCCCGGCAACAAAATCTATCGAATTAATATTTAAAGAATAAAGACCATTAACAATCCCAGTAGTCTCATCATCTCCGATGAGATCTTCAAATCCCCCAAATGGGGACTTAAATAGTTTAACTCTTGCTTTATCGTAAAATGCTGTTGAAACATCTGCTACTATAAGTGTCGAAACACCTCCAACAATAGGGTAAATCGTATTGTTTTGTGATCCTGGATATGAACCTAATGGTGTAGATCCATTGTTATCATCATTCCATTCAAAATTAAACGAGCTTACATAGGGTCTTTGACGCACCTCTAGTAGTTTCGAAACATCTGAAAACTCATTGCAATCAGCGTTTTCAACTGAAATCTCAATTAGAACATAACCACTAGTATATGATGCTAGCACACTTTCAAACATAGGCTGAACTGTGCTTGACATCCAACTTTCTAAAGAAGGTCCGAATGGAACAGCAAAATCTCCCAAATCTTCACCGTAAACACCTACAGATTGACTCAAGACTGCACCAGGGGTACTGTTCACATCAGATGCGCGAATAACAAATGTATATTCCGCGGTATAAGTGGGGCCTTGTAAAGCCGTCAAGTCAAGGCTAAACTCTGGAGCGATGCAACCTGAAGCCCAGCTCACAGGATTTCCCTCGCTATCATTTACAGATAAACTTTGCACTTCAGTAGCATAGTAACCTGCTGGCTCCACCTCATTCGTATAATAAATACCACCTTCTGTGTAAAGCTTATTCTTACCATAGATATAGGTGGTAATCTCAACACGATAATTATTGGTTTCGTTATAAGTTGGATTTACCGTAAATGTCTCATCAATATCATAACAAGTCCCACCAGAGTATTGATCTGCTGTTCCAGAAGTAAGAGCAGCCACAAAATCCCATCCGCCTGAACTGTTTTCTTGAAATAGGCGTAATCTGACATAATCTTTAGCCGCCAACTCTCTTACATCAACGGTAATGGTAGAGGACTCATTACATAGCAATCCCGGGGTATCGGAAGAAGCATGATAATTAAAGTTTGAACAAGCACTAGACGGGCTACTCAGCCCGAAGACTATAGCCAAAAGAAATAATAATTTGATTTTCATAAGTTGAATTGTAATTCTGTTTAAAGTAAAAAAGGTTAAATATGCTAGCGTGCAGTTTCTCTAGAGAATAACAATCACATGGCTAACTAACTAAATATTTTACACTAATGCAATATTTATTTACTATTTAACAATTTTAAATTTATTTAATAGTAATTACTAAACACCATAAAATTATCTTAATATTGACTTTAAATAATCGAAGTAAAAAACACGGAGTATTATTTCTACTGCTTACTCTTTGCTTATCCACAAAATAAAAAAATACCCTATTAATGACAGCTTAAAAAGGACAATTTGTGTTATTGAAGAGCCTCCAACTCGACTGTTTGTGGTAATGTCTGTGATTAGAATTAGAGCGAATGTGTGCTTACGCATTGTACGCAAAAGACTTGCCGACATAAAATTTATTTCAGCTTCCTTTTGCTTAGCTGCGCTTCAAGCCCCCTGGTATTGCTATAATTTTAATTCACATACCATGATCACTATCAGTACATTCGATTTGGACACCCTCCGCTTAATCAAACAAATTCACTCCCTTAAAAAGCTGGAACGCATTAGTGAAAAGTTCTTTTTAAGCCTTTATGGAAAAGTAAAAGCGCATTGCCAGAAAACGGAAGAAATCATGCTCGGACGAGAGTACAATCTGCTGATGCATTTTGTTAAATTCATGAAGGAAACTTACCCTCAAGACCAAAGAGCCAAACGCGACTACTATTTTAGAGAGTACATTCTTCCAGACTTTGAAGAAATATTTACGAAGTACGTAGGAACCACTGTTAAAGTAGTGGTTTAAGCAACGCCCTAATCAAAATATCCCTTGCCTGGTCTTTTAAAGGACCGCAAGGGATATTGTTTTAGAAACTAAGTTAAGATAATCCCTGCACCAGGACTAGTATAGAATGTTTTCTGTGTACGAGTACAATAGTATTGAAATTGAATAAAATCATAGGGCGAAACAGCCGCAATGGTTATTTGAAAATATGATAAAATTAATCTTTAACTCGTCTATCTGTTCCGGAATTAGCGGACAACATTCACAATTCCACTATACTTTTGCCCGTAGTCGTTTACGGTGCATAAAAGCACATAGGTAAATGATCCCGAAACGGGCTGGCCTTTATGACGCCCATCCCAAAATGTTGTGGCTTCGTTTGATTGAAAAATCAATGCGCCCCAGCGGTTGTAAATACGCAAGTCGTACTCATTTACAATACCGGCAATATCAAATGAGAAGAAATCATTTAAGCCATCGCCATTGGGCGTAAAAGCATTGGGTATGGTAATATCCGGTATGCAGCCCAGCTGATCTATGGAAAACTCATAGTCCAAACTATCGCAAGTTTGTACCAAACTAAGACGATAGTCTCCATGGTCGGTAATGGTAACTGGATCAGCTACAAAATCTCCATCTAAATAAAATTCAAAGCTTTCCACGAAACTCTCCAGAGGCAGAATGATATTAGGCTCTTCACAAGTAGTGCTATCCAAAGCTAGTTCAGGAAACTCAGCATAGGTATGGAAATCTAAACGAAAGGCTACCGCTTCTTCTTCACAACCATTGGTCCAGCTTAAATAATAACTACCTGCATCGGATAGGCTTAAAACATTGCTATTGTAAGGACTGTAATTAAGGCTATAACTTAAGCTAGAATCCAGCGCTAATTCTAAAGTTTCACCCGGACAAAGAGTCGTGTCGCTCAAACTGGTGGCCCAGCTTAGAGGTGGAATTTCATCAATGTAAAAAGTATCGGTGAGAGTTTTGCTACAACCGCACAAAAGCTTTACCCAGTATTTACCTGGCTGATTAATAAGTCGGCTAGAAGATGTATCGCCATTATCCCACAAAAACTGATAAGCAGGATTAGGACTACTCGCTTGTAGAGTGAGACTATCTCCTCGGCAAATTAGGCTGTCTTGCGAGCTTTGCAAAAGACTGTCATTAGGTTGTAAAGGCGTTACGAAAACGTCGTCTATGTAAGCCGCCGATTGCCATTGACTATTTGGATCATTAGGGTTGCCAAAATAAACTCCTCCATTTTGAAAAGATTGAGAATACGTAAGATTCATCGGATAGAAATTTCCTATCGTTAAATATTCTTCATTCCCTTCTGAAATAAGTGTATCAACTAGAAGGGTATATTGAGTGGTATCTCGATTAAAACCGCCAAAAAAAGGAATTTCAACTTGTGGGTTAATATTTTGGTTGTCAAAAGCAGATAGTTGGGGGAGGCCAGATGCGTTAGTATCACTTAAATCACGTATTCGTTGTTCTGCCAGATGCATTCCAAGTCTATTGGAGGCCGTCCAAGCTGTGTCGTAATAAGGATCACCTATTGAAGACGTAAAAACAAAAAGGTAATACATTCCAACACTATAAGGACAACCTGAGTCCAATGGTGACTTTAATTTTGTTTGTAAAAACGATTTGTGTGAGCTGAAAATTTCAGAACCACCTAAACCAGTTATACCAAAACAGGAGTCTGTTCTGGAAAAAAAAAGATTTTGATAACTTGACTGTCGATCAAGAACGGAACTCCAAACGGTACCTACTCTATTATTTAAAGGAGTAAACCAATCCTTAACTGCAGGAAAAGAGTCTGTGTAAACAAATAAATGTGGATCTAGAGAAAAATTTGTTTCTTCAAAAGAAGCATTTTTGACAAGGTTTTGAGCCGATAATAATTGGCCAGACAAAACTAATATAATGATTGGCGTAACCATTAAAACCCTAAGCCTTGGTAGGCCTAGGGTTGTTTTAATATTTAATATGAATTTATCTATTACCACAAAAATTTATCTCTGTAAACCACATCTGAACCTGATTTAACCACAATTAAATAAGTACCCTTATTTAAGTCAGCTATAGTGATTTCAGCGTTCATACTTTCTATTTGTTGTCTTCCATCTATTGAATAGACTTCATAACTTAAAGAAGTTTCTTCATTCGAACCTTCATTCACAATATGCAAGTTACTGTTTTCGATATTCACATAGTGATAAATAGAGCTATGTTTTGGATCAGTTTGACCCATTTTCTGAAATCTACAACCTGTACACACTTCATAATAACTCCACTCTGAGTCAGATGTGCAACCATTTGTAGAAACAGTTAAGATGACTTTATAAACCTCAGATTCATTAAACATCGGACGATCAGAATCTACATAGCCAGCATAAAGGTCAACTGAGTTTGGGTTTAAAGAAAAAGCCGCCCCATTAATACCTAGGCTTTCCTTTTCACCAATGGCTGTCCATGAATTATTAATTTTTCTCTCTAAAACTAGAAGATAATCTTCATAATATGGAGTCGAAATATCAGATACCAAGTTCCCAGACAAGCCGCCAATTGAAGGAACAGACAATAGACTTTGAGAAGCTGGAACAGTAATAACACTTGTCCCTGAAGGATTCCATTCCCAATCAAAAGATGTAATAAATGGCTTTAGCCTCATTTCTATCAAAACTTCTTCCGTGGTAATAACAGAAGGACTGCAACCATTATTTTCAACGCGGATTTCAAAGAGTATATGACCTACGCTTGCTGATGCTATTTCAGATTCAAACATAGGCTCTACTGAATTCGCGACCCAATCCGAAAAACTAGTACCTGTTGGGACAGAAAAGTCTCCCAAATCCTCACCAGAGGCTGAAGTACTATTCAAAAGACTTATTTGTGCACCAGCAGCATTTGACTCGTAAACTTTGAAGAAATAATCCGCCTCATAAGTTGCACCTTCTAAAGCCGTTACATCTAAATCATACTCGGTAGAAATGCAAGCTGAAGCCCATGTAACAGTAGTTCCATAGCTATCTTTCACAGCTAATGATTGAACTTCCACAGGTAAATAGCCAGCAGGCTCTACCACATTCGTATATTCAGGGCCATACGCTGTGTATAGCTTAGAGACTTTATCAAGTATGTAAGATGTCACCTCTACTCTATATACATTAGTTCCACTGTAACTTGGGGAAACTGCAAATTGGCCATCAATATAACGGCAAGGTCCAGCATGATAGGCACTAGCGACGTCTGAAGTCCAGGCGGTAACAAAATCCCAACCCCCGCCATTATTTTGTTGAAAAAGGCGCAATCTAATATAATCCTGTCCACTTAAAAATGGACCAACTTGTACATCAATAAAAGAAGATTGATTACATCCAAATGAGCCTCCATATGAAACAGTTGCTTCATAAGTCGAGTTTGAACAAGCACTAGACGGGCTACTCAGCCCGAAGACTATAGCCAAAAGAAATAATAATTTGATTTTCATAAGTTGAATTGTAATTCTGTCTAAAGTAAAAAAGGTTAAATATGCTAGCGGGCAGTTTCTACTAGAGAATAACAATCACATGGCTAACTAACTAAATATTTTACACTAATGCAATATTTATTTACTATTTAACAAATAAAAAATGAAATGACTGTCCGCTTTACTAATAATTTGTATATTTATGGTTAAATATCAACAACATAAGGATGCGGTTATTAGAGTTTTCAAGGAGATTTGGTGGTGAAGAAACGTGCAAACAGTATTTCAAAGAG